>Ga0114968_10002265_pt1 | contig 14768 bp, 21 predicted proteins | sample M_130807_EF_Meta_FD_87020 | JGI IMG/M metagenome (GOLD analysis project Ga0114968, IMG submission 87020) | Freshwater microbial communities from Lake Montjoie, Canada to study carbon cycling - M_130807_EF_MetaG | ecosystem: Environmental > Aquatic > Freshwater > Lake | place: Lake Montjoie... | reverse complement strand
TTAAATGGTAATCCTAAAAATGTATCTACACTTCTTTGATTCCACATTAAAGAAATTGCTCTTTTAGGGACAGGATATAATTCATCTATTTCTTCGTGTCCACCCGTATGGAAATCAAATGGGTCAAACACTTCGTATTTTTTAGATGCTAAATGTAATCGTTCATCTATACTCAACTCTCTTGTGTAAACTTGAAATCCGTAATGACAAGGAGGTAAAACCATTTGGTCTAACTCTGCTACATTCCAAGCACTAACCATCAATCTTCTACTATCGGGATTTGTTTTTAGGGAATGAACTAATTGTAAAATCTGGTCATACCACAATGAGCCTTTCTCATTACCATTCATATCCATCCAACCTTGCCATTGTCTCCACTGCTTACCATAGATTGGTCCTAAATCACCAAACTTTTTAGCAAATGTTTCATCGGTTTTTATTTGTTTAATGAACTCTTCTTTTGAATAATAATCAGGAACTCCACCCAATTCTTCATTTAATTTAGCACCTTTGGTAAGGTAATTCTTATATGCATCACCATCCCAAATGTGGCAATCATAATCTAATAGGAATTTGATGTTAGTATCCCCACGCAAAAACCATAGGAGTTCTGTTACCATAGTTTTCCATGCCATCTTCTTTGTGGTTAGTAAAGGAAATCCTTGTGACATCTTATGACGAATCTGTCTACCAAATACTGATATGGTACCTGTACCAGTTCTATCCCCCTTTTCAACTCCGTTATCTAAAATATCTTCTAATAATGCTTGGTATTTACTATCTATTGTGTTCATACTATTTTCCTACGGATGGATATACAAATAAAAATTTTGAGATACAATATCTACCTTTACCTTGCCCAATTTCTTCCATAGATATTGGTGAAACTGAATGTACATTATGTGATGGAAATATGACCAATCTATTGTTCTTTATACCAATAACCTCACCAATTTGATGTAAGGTTAAATCACCACCTTCGAATGCTTTTGGTTCTTTATAACACCAATATAAGCAAGTTAGGATTGCGGCATCTGTGTGTGGTTTGTAATGGTCATTATTCTCATAATAATTCAATAGAGTTCTATCAAAGTTCACATAAAATGCGTACTTAAACTCTGGACTCATTGATGAAAATCTTGCATATATTTCAGGACAAATAAACTTATCATACATATTTAGTATAGATGAATCCTCTCTATTTTCATAGTAATCATCCAAAAATATACCAGAGTTTTTCTTAATAATATTACCACTTTCATCCTTTGCTCCAGCAGTAATACTTGGTGGTTGTAATACATCTTTACTATGTAATGTATCCAACTCTTCCCAAAGAGATTTTAACTCACTTTCATTGAAGAAATCATCTACAATTAAGTATTGTTTAGAATTACTTGTGATTTGCATATGGGTGAGTTTAATAATCTTTTAATTCTTTTTTAGTTTGAACTTCATCTTCTCTACTATAAGTTTCTTTAAAAGCTAATATTCTATGAAATTCTTCATATGTGTTTCTATGATATGATTTAACCCAATCAATACCATATTCGTATCTAGCTATAATTTCAATATATTTTTTTTCTTTATTATCGAAAAGTTGATTGGTTTGGTGCAATTCTGCAATTAAAGAATCGTTTTCACTTTTTAATTTTTGATTTTCTACCAATAGTTGATTGGTATTTGTTTCTTCTACAACTGGTGTATTATTTGGTTTTAATATATTCATATAGAATACTAACCAAAGTATTGAACCCAATAAAAAAAACATAGCTGCTTTAACTGAATTATTCATAACTTTTTAGATTTTAAATGTTTTACAAATATACCGCTTTTTGTGGATTTTACCAAATAAAAAAGGGGAAATCTTCCCCTTTAAAATGTCTCTTTTGCTTGTTGTACTACTAATCTTATTTCTGGATACTTTTTTTGTAGTTTCTTTACTGCCTCCACATTCTTTCTTGAATCATCTAAAAAGAATATATCATCGTATCCCTTTTCTATTTGTGATTCAATCCAATCTGCTTTCTTTTGTGGGTCATTTGATGCAAGTGTTACGATATAAACATCACCCATACCAATATCTTTTAGATATTTCTTTACAGGTTCGTATGCTGAACGAGCAGTAAGTATAGTTACTCTAGCTATACCCTCATCATTTATGACCTTTTTAAGATACTTTGTGAATGGACGGATTTGCTTTGGTTTATTTACCTTTTGGAAATCAGCAAAATCAAATTCATCACCTGGCTTTTCGTTATATACTGCGTACTCACCGGGTGTTAGTTTAGATTTAGAACCATCTTTGTGTGTGATATATATAAAGGATTTGGTTTTGACAAGTGTATCATCAAAATCTAAAACTCGTAGTTTCTTTTCTACCAATAAATCCTTTAACTTTATCATAAATTAGAAAAATCGTTTAATGCTTATTGGTTTTTTACTTTCTTTATCTTCCAACTCTACATATATAATTTTAATCTTTGGTTTATATCCTTTTGGTAATTTATTTATTACACCATTGAACTTCTCAACCTTTGAACTAAAATAAGTTAAAAAGAATACCTTATCAGTTAAGTTCATAGCCAATTGAGAACTTGTAAACATCTTAACTGTATCTCTAGCAGTTGCGAATGGACTATGTTTTTCATAGAAATCCGTTCTCATAGATTTTGGAATACCATACCAAGTATCTACTTTCTTTAATTGCTTCTCTGCACTTATCTTTCTTAATACTGAACTTTTGTAACTCTCACCACTTCTATATCCAGCATCTTCGTAACTATGGCCGTGATTGGTTCTAACTTGTGGTTGTTCTAAATTTTGAATTGTTACTAATGGTTTATGTTGAGATGTTACCTCTACACTCACCATTTTCTTTGAATTACTGATGAATGTATGACCATTTAAAGATTTATCACTTACACCCTTAAATTCTAAACAAGCCTTTACTGAATCTTTTAGTGTTTTACGAGATATTATAAATCTCATCTTTGCACCATCCTTACCCGGCTTTCCTTTTTTCTTTATAATCTTCTTCTCTAACTCATCGTGTCCAACTGCCAATGCTGCGTTTACTGCACCAATACCAAACTCATTCATACCTTCACACCAATCTGTAATTATATCGTGTAGATAAACTACCTCTACCCCATCTATGATTTCGTGTATGATTTCTAATTGAGGTTTGTATGCTCTATCTCTGTTCTTTGCCAAAATGAATTTATCATCCATTTCAGTTGATACAATAATACATTCATTTAGTAAGTTACTTTTCATCTTGTAGGAAATTAGAAATATATCCTGATAATCTATTTGCTTCTGCTGATAAATAAGCTAATTGGTCTTGTTTCAATTGTTTTGGTTTCTTTACCCAATCTACACCCAAAGTTCCCATAAACTCATTTGTTCCTAAATTAAACAAAGCAAATGTATAAGATGCTCTCGTGCCTACTGCTTCTGCACCACCCTTCAATCCAAATGTTGCTATTGTTTCATCTTGAAAATCTGCTATAAATATGCTACCATTTTTTAGTAATTCATCAAACGCTCTTGAATATAACGAAGCAGGTATGTTTCTAAATGTATGTGCTACCGGTGATACTCCACTTACATTTACCTCGTGGAATATAGAAAACTTTTGTATTGATTTAGAGGAATGTAAGAACTTACCACCATTGTGAAATTGAGAAATCCAAACTCTATCAGCACCCAATGTATCCATTATTGTTTCTATTTCCTTATCTATTATGCAACTCTTTATAAGTTCTGCCTTTACGGGGTCACCTATTGGTTCTGGTTTAGCAAGCTTTAACTTTGCCCACTCAACAACAGTAGGACCTATTGCGGATACTATAAATGCTGTAGCAATACTTGCAAACAATTCTAAATTAGTCATTATTAGTTCTCGTTATTTCCTTTGTAATATTCGTTTATTGATTGTAGGTAATCACTAGCTAATGCTAAATATGATTGAACCCACGCTGGAACATCGAAGTTATCTCCTTTTGAATCTAATATTTGTTGTATGCTTGTTGCTGCTTCTATTGCTGTTTTAGTTTGACCTTTAGCCATTCCACTTTCATCTGCCTCTGTTCCTGTATCTTCTACCACTACATTTTCGGTCTTTATCTTTCTCTTTTGTTGAATTATGCTTTGTATTTGTGAAAATATACTTTGTATATCTTTATCTAATTGCTTTTCATCTGCACTCATTGGTGTTGTAATATCTACATTAGCATAAAGTTTCTTCTTTTTAGTAATTAGAACATCTACCTTTTTAATTAAATCGTGTCTTACTTTATCTAAATCTTTAATGATATTAGATGTATCTGCATCTTCCACCACTACACTTTCAATATGTAGTTTATCAGTAAAATGGGTTATTTCTTTGTAATCGCTATCTCTCATTGCTGCTATAATATCATTGCGAGATGCTCTTGGGTTTCTACATAGGACAGTTCCAATTTTCTGTTTACCAAATGAATTAGTTTTGTCCCACATCTGTAAGATTTTCTTAAAATGCCAATCGTTAGTAGTTACTTCTTTTATATCTTCACCCAAATCAATTGGCTCACTTACTAATGCTCTTTCAAAGGCGTTTTCTGCTCTATCTACCAAATCTTGGTAATGTTGCATCTCTTTATGTAAAGCAATTAGTTGTGGTTTTAATTTAGATTTTATAGTTACATCCCCAACTTTAAATTGATTGATAATAGCTAGTTGCTCTTTCTCTTTCGCTTGGTATTGTTGCAATGCCCTTTGGTATAGCTCCGATGCTTTTTTAAATTGTGAAGATATATTTGCCATTTTCTATTTTAATGTTAGTAAGTATTTTGTTCTATTACATTTGCCCATCAACTCATCGCGTAAGTTTAATAAGTCTGTATCCTTTCTTGCATCTAATACATCTGTAAGATTGATTGCTTTTTCAATCATATCATCAATTGCAGTTATTACATTAGCATCGCTGATATTTACAAAATCATAAGATAAACCAGCTACATCAACTCTACCATACTTGCCCATTGCTGTTTCGGTAAACTCATCAACCAATTCTGTTACACCAGCAAACAATTCACCCAATGCTATGTGCTTTGCATAGATTTTAGTTTGCCAATGAAAGAACTTCAATGCATTTGAAAAGTGTTGTGTATCTGCTATATATTGTTGTAAATCTTTATTTTCCATTATCTAAAATTATTTCTAGTTATCTTGCTTATTAAATCATAATCTTTTGCTTCTAACTTTATTCTCAAAACCTTTGCAAAATCTACTGTTTTTGGATGTGATACTGCATGTTTAATATCCTCATCATCTTTTAATTCTTTTTCCAATTCACGTATTCTACTTATATTCTTCAATGAAGTCCAAGCATTTTTAACACCCTGAATAATACTCTTTATTCCATTCATTGTTGTATCCTTTGTTGATTTTAAAAACTCACCAATTATATATCTAATTAAAAATCTTAAAAATAAACTACTAGCTACAATACCAATCATTTGTAATCCACTCATTACAATATCCGATATATCTTCGTTTAGTTTAGATTCGGTTTGAACTTTTTTTTTTAAAATTGCTCTAACACTTTCTTTGATTTCTTCTACTTGCTTTCTCTCACTATGCAACTCTTTAAGTGAGTTATATACTTGCTCATCATCTGCTATACCTTCTCTCCAACCACCACCTTTCTTCTCATACATTTTGATGCGTTCAACAACAGGTCTACCTTCACATACTTTACCAGTTGCGTTCCAAAGTATTCTGTTAGTTGGTAGTGGGAAATTCTTTTGAGTTCTATTATTTGGTAAATCTTCTAATGATGCCATAGTGGCATTTGGATTTACACCTTCGGTTCTAAAACAACCACAATTAGCATCATACACCTTCATAGTGTTTTCAACACTAACACCCGGTACTACTGCGGATGGTAAATCTTCATCTTCCAAATCTATTTTGTTTTCTTTCTTCACGTGGTTTGGTAAACCTTTGTGTTTTGTAGATGCGAAATCTTTTGCTGCTTTATCAGTCATTGAATCTGCTGCCTTTTCTACTTCGGTTGATGGGTTATCCATTTCACCCTTTTGAGCGGCGTGAACCATTCCCATAAATCTTTGTTGTGCTTTTGACTGTGCAGGCATATCTTTTAATGTATAGTTTTACTAATATAAATATATAGATTTAAAGTTTAACCAATGAATTTTGATACTCTATTAGTTTATTTACCGATATATCAAAGACATCGTATTTAAATTTACCAACTGAATTATTATCGTGTATCACCATTGGCATCATTGTTATGAACTTAAACCTTTCTTGATTTGCCAATAAATCATCACAATTACACTTAACCACTATATCGTTATATGTGGCACTATCTAATGGTTTAAACTTTTGGGTTATATCAATATCTGTAAGTTTCAATTCACTTGCCAAATAATCAACTGCTATTTCAGTATCACAATAGATGTTTGAAAAATAAGGTTCTAAATAACCAACTACATCTTCTCTTGCATTTTCCAATACCAAAGCAATATCATATTTTGGTATTATCGTTGGGTATTGGTATTCATCATATAGTGGTGTTGTTCCCCACTTACGGATAAACTCTCTTGTCTGTCTAAATGCTAAATTATTCCAATCATCACTCTTCTTTGCCAAATCATCTGTTTGAGTTGCGTGTTCAAATTGTCCACCTCTACAAGTTAAATGATAAACCAATGCATTCCAAGGTTGGATGAAATCATAACCATTTAGTAAGAAACGATTAAACAAATCTCTATCCTCACTATGTGATTTCATAATTGGGTCATGCCCACCTACCGATAAGAAATCTTCTCTATGGATGAGCCAGGGTGCAAATACACCTTTGGTTGTTCTATCATTATCTAAATTATGTTCTACGAAATCATTAAACCTTTGTTTCATAAAACCTTCTTTCACATCTTCTTCAGGCCATAACCCAAAGTTCTCAACTATCTTTGCTGGGTCTGCAGGATGTAATGGTGGTTCTATACGGGTAGCTGATACTACTATACCTTTCTGCCAATTCTTATATAGGTTTAAATCCATATCTTTACCAGCTAACATATCTGCGTGGTATATCACTACGAACTCCGTAGTTGCCTTCTCAACCAATAAGTTATATGCATTACCAATACCATACAATTCACTATGTGGGTTCTTATGATACTCTACACCATTCTCCTTACACCACTCCTCTGTACCATCATTATCGGCATCTATGAATACTAATATCTTATGGTCTTTGTTATAGCAGTTCTCTCTAATGTATTGAACTGCATACTTTAAGTATCGTAAGTTATTCTTACTGGTGATACAAAATGTAAAATCTGGTATTATTTCTATTGTTTCCATTATTCTCCTACGTCTACCACATGTCTATCCCAACCTATGTGCTTACAATATCCTTCTCTAAATATCATAGCAAAGTATTCTCTTTCGTAATAGTATTTACTTATTTCTAATTCTCTACCAATCGGTGTATATCCATCCTTTGGATAATCTTTCATCTTTCGCATTGATGGGTTGAATGTAAATCCATGCCAATGACCATCAAATCCCCAAATCAATCTACGAACTCCCCTGCCATTTACAGCATAGGTTGGGTCTATGGATGGGTGTGGTGTATCGTTGGGGTCTCTTGTCCATACACATATAATCTTTTCATCCAAATCAATTACATCTAAACAAGCCTCAATAAATCCTTCTTTGTAGAACTCCCAATCTTCTTCCATATGGAATACATAAGGAGTTGTAATCATAGAGTATGCTTTATCTATACTACGAACTTGTCCTATGTTTTTGGGATTATCTATAAACTTAATGAATGGATACTTTTTAATCAAGTCATTATTACAACCAACTACACCACTATCATCAATCACTATAAACTTTTTGATTGGATGTGTGTTAAAATCATTGAAACTATCCAAAGTTTTCTCTAACAAATCTGGTCTGTTACAAGATGTAACTACAACTGAAACCTCTTTATAGTTGCTCATAGAAATCGTTTTGTTTTCTTTGTCTATCTATATCTTTGATGTGTTTGATTGAATATAATTCTTCTGGTGGAAATATGGAATAACTTTCATAACCCTGTATTTTCTCGTGTACTTTACCTGCCCAAAAGATTGATTGTTTGTTTCGGTATAATCTACCTTGCACATCTGGATAATTTATCCAACCTTGCTCACTTATATTCCATCCCCACTTTTGTATATCATCAGGCGTTACACCATTTACAATGTTGATACGTGGTAGCCAAAACATATCTATTTCTGGGTTTTCTTCTAATATAGTATGTAAGTTTTGGATGAGTGTTGACTCTAAATCTTCATCTGCATCTAATTGGAAAATCCAATCTCCACTACAATTTTGATTTAGGTGTTGTTTAAACTGTCCGAAATCTCCGTTTAATGGAAATGATACTAACTTTTGTATTTTAGCATTAATCACACATTCGTTTAGATATTCTACAACGGGAATTGTTGCGGTTGATGAGTCAAACTGAATTACAATCTCATCCTCTACTCTTTTATTAGTAGATAATCGTTCTATAAGATTTTGTATCTCAACTATTTCGTTGGATACGGTCACACCATAACTAATTTGCATAATCTATTTTTTATTGTAACTTATTGGTACTAATTCTAACCCTATTTTTTTACCTAATTTTTCCACATTAAAATATACCTCCGTTACTCTTTTTAATCCCGGTATTTTATATGTTCTATAACAATCATATGGTTTAAGTAGTGGATTGGTTTTAACTTGTTTTTGATAAAAAGATTTACCTGTTCTATCTATTATAATTGGTTTTGCTCCCTGGTCATATTCCAAATTTTCACTAATAAGTGCATTGGTATTTTGTATATCCTTTAACAATGCCACCACATATAATGGGTCTTGTATCTTCTTCATTAGTTGACTATACACTCTTAATGGCAAAGGGTTTAACTTAATACAATGTAATAATTTATCGCCTCTGTTAAATCCCAACGTCATTAATAGTGGAGTCTGTGATGGACCGTAGGTTTTAGATGAACCATTTACATAATCATACCCATATAATCTATAAAAAGCACCATTCTTAATCTGTGATTTAGTTGTTGGTTTCTCTACATAGAAATATGGAATATAATAATATAGGTTATTCATCTACCTTCGTCAGCTTTGGTAAGTTTAATGGAATAAATTGCTTTATTGTTGGAACATAATTTGTTAAAATAGTATCAAACAATTTAGTCATTTTTTCCAAACCAAAGTTTTGTTGGTTTTGTTTTCCTAATTGTTGTGATGCAGGTTTATACTTATCGTATCCCTTATAAATATCAGTTAATGTTTTAATTGCTCCAGTATAATTTACATAAAACCACTTTGTTCCTTCTAAAATGAATTGGTCTTGTGCTGATTGGTGTATATCTTTCAACTCACCATCCAATAATACTGCACCACTTTTTAGGAAATCCAAATGTCCACTCCAATTAGATGCTACCACCGGCTTACCTGTTAAGCTGAACTCTAACAGAGGTCTACCAAATCCTTCCCCATGTGTAAACGAAACCATAGCTTTTACCTTTGGGTGGTGGTACATCGCATTCATTTCTTCATCACTCAACTCACCATGCAGTAAATAGATTGGTGGAGTGTTTTTACCAAACTCTTCCGTAACCTCTTCTAATTTACCCATAGTTGCTTCCCTATCCATTACAGAAAAACCTGCCGAAGATGTTTTTAAGATAAGTGCAGGTGGGTTCTTTTGCCCTCTAAACGCGTGACAGAATGATTTAATCATCATACCTACATCTTTTCTATCGTGCCCTAAATCACCTCTCAACCAATGTCCTACAAATAGATAAGCAAAATCTTCTTTAATCTTATCCAATTCTACAAATTTTGTTTCTGGTTTTTTACCAAAAAACTCTTCGTTGTATCCTTCGAATAAAACCTCAATTGGCTTCTCTAATCCATGTTGTTTGATTACCTGCTTTGTATTCTTATCAGTTTCGCTGTATGTAGTTTTAACTAATACCTCTTTTGAAAACTCCGATGGTACAATAATTAAATCCATACGATTACATCCTTGTATAAAATCAACCGAACAAGCAGTTGTTTCAATCCCAGCAGTAATACCAATGTTGTAATTACCCATAGGTTGAAATTCATTTGGGACTGTAACTTGTATGTAAACATCTGGCTTTCTATCTACACCAACAACAATTCGTTGTATAATATCTTCATCGTTTGCAGTTAATGCCGTCATAGGTGTTACTCCCCAACGTGTAGATATGATACGAACATCGTATTTATCCAATTTAATTAGGGAACGAACCAAATCTCGTGCGTGGTCACCATAACCACTTCTTGTACTAACTGGTGCTTGAAATAATAATAAAGGTTTTTTAATATCTGCCATAACTTATTTGTCTAATGTAAATAATTCGTACTTCTTGCGAGGTGTAAAGTTTTCTAATGCATCGTTGATACCATCTGTCATAGTTTTACACATATTTTCTAATGATAACCCACCTTCACCTAAAGCCCACTCTCTACCTCTCAATCCCATTGCCTTTCTCTCTGCATGAGTCCTATTATACAACTCACGTAGTGCAGAGGATACCTCATAATTATCCACGTGGTCTTCCATAATGTATGGTGTTGGTGGTGAACCGGTGTAAGAACGAGAGCGACTCCATATTGGAATAACCCAATCTCCCCAAGTTACTTTATCTTCAAACTTTCTCCAATCGTGCAAAGAACCAATCTCTACATAATCTTCTTCGTTTAATGCTACTCCACTATCTTTCCAACGGAAACCGCATTGGTCTTGCAATCCACCAGTTACATTTACAATAACAGGTGTTCCTGCTACTATACTTTCTGCACTAGCCAATCCAAATCCTTCTGCTGATGAAATGTTTAAAGTAACATCTGCTATATTGTATAGTTGGTTTAGTTGTGCTTCAGTCCACTTTCTATCATCAAATATCACATTGATGCCCGGACACAAATCTGCTACCACCTTTGGCAAATCAGTTCCGTTTTCATCTACTTTTTGTGTGTGCATCAATAGAGCACATTTATCACGCTTTTCTTCTGGTAGATTATTTACGAAATCTCTGAATGAAACAATCACATCAATTGCTTGCTTTCTACGGATATTTCGGTTGTTCCAATATGCTACGAAATCATATTTTTTATCACCCAATACCTCTTTGTAGAACTTATCATCAATTTCTGTTGGTTTGTAATCTACATCGTTGATACCATGTGGTACATACTTTACTTGCCAATCCTTTGGTTGTTTCCAACGTGATTTAGCATCCATACCCCATACTCTACGAGCAATACCATATGTTTGTCTTGAAATAGTACCAACCCAATCACAACTCTCTAAATAATCTCTGTTGTATTGTGGGTCTGGTAAATCATCCCAAATGTGATAGAATAAGATTGGAATGTTTTGACGAATTTCGTGCTCAATTTGATATAACCAAATCCAATACCTCGGGTCTGTAAAGTGTAGGATTGCATCTGGGTTTTCCATATTGATGATTTGCCTTAATGAATCTGCAGTACCATATCCTGATGATGGATAGATTTTTACATATGCATCTTCGATACCCGTTCTCTTACGAACATCATCACATAAATCCATAATCTTACCTTCTTCTGGATGCTTTACTGCTGCACCGATTTGTACCCAATCAAAATCTTTTAATGTACCTAATACGAATTGCTTTGACATATTAGCAATACCACTTGCCATTCGTAGGTCATCTGATAGTAACAATATTTTCTTTTTTGCCATAACTTATTAAAATGCTGAACCGCTAATTTGTAGTTTATTATAATTGTTTAAATTGTTTTTGTAATTCTCATCGTTCAGATAAAGATTTATACTACGATTTACCAACTTTTGAAGAGTTATTCCGTGCTCACTTACCGATGCAACCCTAAATGTTTGATATAAATCAGAGATTATCTTTACCGAAGTCAGTTTAGTTTCTGCTTTTTTCATAATCATTTATTTTATATATATAAATATATAATATAAATATATATATACAAAAAATTACGAAAATAATTGAATTATTTTTGGCGAGCAGGGCATCTATCCTTAAACTCGCAGAACCTGCAATTCTTATTACCCTCACCAGGATTTGGTGTATAATCTGCATCTAAATTATCTGTTCCATCTTCGTTGAATACTGAATCTACGAACCTCATAAAATCTTTAACTGCACGAGCTACCGATGGACCACCATTAGCAGGAATTAATTTAGAAATACGTGGAATGGTATATTCCGTATTCTCACTAATCTTTCGTTTAATGATTTGGAACTCTACCTGTATTCTATCTATCGGATGATTATATTGCTCTGAATAATAATGTTTGTATAATAGTAGTTGGTTTAGTTTTGTTTTATCTGCCTTTTGTTCTTTGGACCACCCTCGTGTTGATGTTTTGAAGTCAATAATCTTTAATAGGTTGAACTCTTTATGGCGTACTACTATGTCGAGATACCCTAACATACTTACATTAGGTTTCAATTGAATGTTTAGTGGTAATTCAATACCTACTAGTTCCCATCCTTTCTTTGTGAAGAAATCATCACTATGCTTTTTGAACCATTCCAAACAAATGACTCCATCATTGTAGAACTCCATTAGTTCATCTTTACTACATACGAATTTTCCTTCTTCAAATCCTTCGTGCTCCTTCTTAAAAGTATCTACAAGCCGTTCTTTGAGTAAAGCAGGTAAATCTATTTCGTTGGCCTCCTTTTTTGTGCGATTATAGAATATGTCCAAGTAGTGTTGTAAGGTTTCGTGGAATGCAGTACCAAAGATTGTGTGGATGGAACCAGAGTAAACACCTAACTTATCAATATAATTAAACTTGTATTGTTGTGGACAGGTAGTCCACATTGAATATCTCGAATAACTTACTCTTGCCATAACATTTTCTTTAAATACAAAGATACAAAAAAAGATTCGGTTTCCCAAATCTTTCTTCAATTATTTTTTAATAAAATTAACAAAATCTTGTAATTTGTTTTCGTTTATTGGTTTGTAATGTGGATTACGCCATATAGGTTTGGTTGATGAACGCTTTCCATCGCATAGATAAAATACTTTATGTATATTGCCTTCATCCATATAGTATTCGTATGCCTTATCACTCACAGAATTTTCTAATGCAAGGATAAAAGTAGTTGGTTTTGATTGAACTCCATTTAGGATTCTACCAAAATCTGAACTAGCCCTTTCCATAAAACATCTATCTAAATATGCTTTACATTCACCAATCTTTGCCATAGTTCCATCGGTATGGTATAGGTGTCTATCTACCTGAAACTTTAAGGTATAACCACTTTTAGATACGGATTCAATAAAATCATTTTTCTTTGATTCACCACCAATTTCAGTTTTCCAAATCAAATCTAACAATCCTTCTACCACCTCTTTCATAGTGGAACGAACCATACCCATCTCGCCTTTGTTAGCGTAAGACCTTGCCAATTGGACATTATCTTCGTAATACTTTATGTAAGTTTGTAAATTGCTCATATATTATGTTTTATTTAACCCAATCTTCAAATGCAATCTCATACGCTACCACCGGTTCGTATCCATCTCTAATCAATCGTTCTGCCTCATCTACCACTTCCTCTCTCAATCCCCAAGCAGATGCCTCAATACAAATCAATTCAATTTGTTGTAAATCTCCTAGCGTTAGTTCCATATTAATAAGATTTTATGTTTTCGTTATAGGTTGTGTTTTTATCCACTCTTTGTACAGAAATGGTTTCACCTTTGGTTGTAAAATAATGATAGTGTCCTACATCAAAAAAACGATACACCTTCACTCCATCTTTCTCAAAAAGGTATTCTACCTCAAACCCATTATCTTTACCCAATCGTTCTTTTGACATTGGGTCATTTGAACAAGCTCCGAAAATCATAGCACCTAGTACTATGATAATCATATAGAATGTTAGTATCCGTTTCATATTACCAAGAAGATGAGTAATAGTAATCAGCACCGGTATCACTTAATGCTTCTTCTAAAATCTCAATTGTGTGGTCAATATCTTTGTAATACCACTCATCGTAATCAGTTTCACCAAAGAAGAAACCACTTGCTGAAGGTAATAATTCTTCTGCTTGCGAATGGTCTGATTGAACTTGCTTACATAAATCCAATAGCTCTTCTAAATGAGCTTTACTAATAGAATATTCACCGCAATTATCTATACCATCTTGCACATTCTGCACAAACCAATTATGAATTTGATTTGCCTTTCGCCAATAACCAAGTTCTTCACAAACATGCGTAACCCTTTCGGATTTAATGTTTGCAGGTTCACCACCTTTGGTCACTTCTACATTGTACTGCTCTTCTGGCTTTTGAAAATCCCATTGTCTAACATAGGTTCTTTTCTCTAAATACATGTCTAATCCCATTTTTTTATCTTTTAAAGTTTATAAATAATTTTTAATAACTGAAACTACATTTTCTATTCTATTGTAAAGTGTTTTATCTACTTTTGCACCTTTAGCCACTTCAAGCAAATCATCGTAAAGGTAGCCATCAAATAATCCGTATAACATATTCATAAGGTCAAAACCAGTATTGAAATCAACCTCGTTTAAAATATCCATAATTTCACCTCGTGTTTCCGAAGTCATATTGGCGTGTCTGTTAAATCTAATAAAACTCATATCTTATTTATTTAAAG
>Ga0114968_10002263_pt1 | contig 14788 bp, 13 predicted proteins | sample M_130807_EF_Meta_FD_87020 | JGI IMG/M metagenome (GOLD analysis project Ga0114968, IMG submission 87020) | Freshwater microbial communities from Lake Montjoie, Canada to study carbon cycling - M_130807_EF_MetaG | ecosystem: Environmental > Aquatic > Freshwater > Lake | place: Lake Montjoie... | reverse complement strand
CGGCGCGTGTCATAGGGGGCCGGCTTAAAAATAGCCCGCTTCGGTTGAACGCGAATAACCATAAAATCCTTGAAACAATATCGCTTTTTCAAACACTACTTTTTGCAGTGGATTGTCTTCATTTTACCTTCGAGTGACGCTAAACGTTCAAGTGTGCCGACATCAATCCATTCTGTTTTGTGCAAGGCCCCGCATACTTGATGGCTTTTCATGGCCTCGCGCAAAAGCGGCGCCAATTTGGCAGGGCGGTGCGCAGGAGTACGTTCAAAGAGTTTGGGCTGGTAAATACCGATGCCGGCAAACGTATGTTGCACCGTGTTGGCACTGTTTGTCTTTCGAGCAGGCCGCACTGTGTCGGCGTCATTTGCAAGCTGAGCAGGCACGAGGGGCTGGGTGGCGTTTGCCACCTCGTCGTGCAAGAACCCATGACTGTCTAGTAAAAAATCACCTGCAGGGTGTTGCACGGGATTGGGCACCATTAACAGCCACGCTAAGCATTGCCGCACCTTGAGTGCAGAGGCAAGGTGCTTTGCCTGAGCAGGATCCCAGTCGCACCAAACGTCGCCATTCAGCACTAAAAACGGATCTTCACCGAGCAACGGTAACGCGGTTGCGATACCCCCAGCAGTTTCAAGCGCCTGCGGCTCGGCCGAGTAGCGAATCCTGAGCCCGAATTGCCGACCCGAGCCCAGCGCTTGTTCGATCATGCTGCCTAGCCAGGCATGGTTGATGACGACTTCAGAAAAGCCCGCACGTGCGAGTTTTTCAAGATGCCACTGAATCAAAGGTTTGCCGGCGACCGGGATTAAGGGTTTAGGCAGGTGGTCGGTGAGAGGGCGCATGCGTTCGCCACGGCCTGCGGCCAAAATCATCGCCCGCATTAGAAGGTATAGCCCACTTTAGTTTGCACCTGATCTAACTGATCCAGTACGCGCAGCAAAGGTTTGAAGGCGATGTAGCGTGCCGCAACTTGGCGCACATACTGGTTGACGCGTGGAAGGTGTGCCAAATAGGCAGCTTTTTTGTCGCGGTGATTGAGTCGGGCGAAGACCCCTAAAATTCGCAGATTACGCTGCAGCCCCATCCATTCATAGTCTCGATGAAATTCGGCAAAATCAGTGGCGACTGGCAAGCCTTTTTTACGGGCAAGCTCCCAGTAACGGATCGCCCAGTCGATTTGCTGAGGCTCTTCCCAGGTGGTGCGCGCATCAACAACTAACGAGGCAAGGTCGTAAGTAATCGGCCCCGCCACGGCATCCTGAAAATCCAGAACCCCAGGGTTTTGGCCATACTGGCCGCCCTCACTAAGCATTAAGTTTGGCGAGTGAAAATCACGGTGGACCAACACAACGGGTTGCGCCGCGTTGTGCGCCACCAAGAAGTCAAACACTTGATCCAATTGCGCCAGTACCGCCGGTTCGAGTACGGTCTTGCAATGCACGGTGACGTACCACTCGATGAAGAGGCCTAATTCGTCTTTTAAACGCTTTGCGTCATAAACCGGCAAGCCGGCGTGGCTGGCCGTTTGAAGCTGTACTAAAGCGGCCAAGGCATCGCGGTAAAGGGGCTGTAACTCTGCGTCGGTCAGGCCTTGTTGGATTTTGGCGTAATAGGTCGTTGGCCCGAGGTCAGAAAGCAGCAAAAAGCCCTGTTCTACATTTTGCGCTTTGATCTCGGGCACGTTGAGCTTCACGTCGGCCAGGCGAGCCGTGACATCGACGAAGGGGTGACAGTTTTCTTGGGGCGGAGGGGCATCCATCACGATTAAGGTGCCCGAGCGTGCCTGAATTCTGAAATAGCGTCTGAAACTTGCATCACTGGAAGCCGCAGTTAGGGACTCGACTTGAAGGCCAAGGTTCGGGTTAATAGTCGCTAACCAATTGAGCAATAAAGACTTTCTTGGGTCTGAGGTGGGTGTCGGCTGGGTCATGAAAGAGTTGGTTATTCAAAGATGGGGAAGTTTTGCCGTAAACCTCGGGCAAACGTGAGGCAAAGACGCTCCTCTTCTCTATAATACTGGCTGTCGGTGCCTTTTAGCTTAAAGGGCGCTCGGGCACGCTTGCCTCATGCTGTTGCGATTCAGGTGATTTTTTCGAACGTGCGTATTCTTTTTTGGCTGTTGTTTCTGTCGTGTTTGAGTGTCGCCACTGCGCAGACGCCGGGCGTCGTTGCGCCGAGCGCAGGGGCAGGGAAAAATTCTGATGGTCTGATTGTGCCGGGTTTGCGCGTGTCGCCTCGTCTTGAGCGCACCATGGCCTCTGACAAGACCATGCCGACATTTATTGAAGCAGCCCAAATGCAGGGCGACGGGCAAAACAACCTAAAAATGCAAGGTAATGCCGTGGTTCGCCGCCAAGACGGCGTCTTAAAAGCTAGCATCATCGATTACAACAAGGGCACGGGGGTGATGGATGCCCAGATCAATGCGCGCCTGATCCGAGACGGTAACGTGATTGGCGGCACGGGCATTTTGTACAAATCAGATGACGGCACGGCCACCGTCGATCAGCCTAATTTTTGGATTGAGAACGGCGGCGCCGGGGTAGGCTCTTGGGCCGATGTTTATAATAAAAACCAGATGAGTCTGACAGACGTCGTCTACAGCGGTTGCCCTTGCCCGCAGCCGTCGTGGTACATCGAGACCGAAAAACTCGATCTCGACTTTGCGGCTAACGAGGGCGTTGCCAAAAATGGTGTGCTGTACTTTAAAGACTTCCCGATTCTAGCCTCGCCCTACCTGTCGTTTCCGCTCAAAAAAGAACGTAAGTCTGGCTTTTTGCTACCAACTTTTGGAGTAACCAGTAACACCGGTGTTGATTACACGCAGCCTTATTATTTCAACATCGCACCCAATATGGATATGACCGCGCAGGTGCGGGCGATGACAAAACGCGGCGTGCAGTTCGGTGATGAGTTTCGCTATTTGGGCGAAAACTATGTGGGCTTGATGGCGGGTACCTACCTCAACCGAGATTTGCAAACGGGCACGGATCGTTGGCTATATACCGCCAACCACATGCAGCGGTTGGGTGGTGGGTTTTTTGCGGGCTACAACGTCAGTGGTGTGTCTGACGATAATTATTTCAACGACTTTGCGACAATGGCGGTCAATCAGTCAACCAATACCTACTTGCCGCGTCAGGCTGGTGGTGGCTGGGCCAATGAGTTTTGGCAAACCAGTTTGCAAGTACAAACCTACCAGACCTTGCGCCCCACCGGTACCTCGGTTGCGCCAATTTATAACAAGGTCCCCGAGCTCACCGTGAATGGTGCCCGTTTTGATTTGGGTGGTTTCGACGTCCAGAGCCAAAACACAGTGACCCGCTTTGAGATGCCGCTTGATCAGCGGTTTCCGTATGGTCCTGCTGGCAGCCTGCGGTATAAGCCTGATGGCTCGCGCGCCTCGTCTTACTCTTCTATCGCGTATCCAATCGTCAGACCCGGCTGGTATATCACGCCAAAAATTGCCTTAAGTGCGACGCAATATCAAACTGACTGGTACGGTCTCGAAAATTGGTACGGCTACGGTCAAGCGTCAAACTCCCGGGTCTTGCCCATTATGTCGCTCGACTCTGGCATGACCTTTGATCGCGATACAACGTTCTTTGGTAAGCCGGCGATTCAAACGCTTGAGCCACGCGCCTACTATTTGAAAGTACCCTACCGTGACCAGTCACAGTTTCCGGTGTATGACACCACTTTGGCTGACTTCAATTTCTCGCAGGCTTTTCAAGAAAATATTTATGCAGGCGGTTGGGATCGTATCGCCAATGCGAATCAGGCCACGCTTGCCATGACCACGCGTTGGATGGATCAAGAGACCGGGTTTGAGCGGTTCAGTTTTGGCGTGGCGCAGCGCTATTATTTTGAAGACCAGATGGTGACCTTGCCCTTTGAGGTACCCCGTACCAATACAAAATCTGAATTTTTAATCGGTACCAGTGCTGCGTTAACCGATAAGATCAATACGTCTGCGACCTTTCAATACGACCCTTACTTAAACCAATGGGATCGCGCGCAGGTTGTGGCGCGCTGGCGGCCCCAGCGTCTGGCGATGATGTCTTTGTCGTATCGCTATCAGATCAATCCACCGACCTTAGCCCTGTACCAGCCTCAGGGTCAAAATCAGATCAGTGGTTCGTTTCAGTGGCCGTTGGCAACAAAACTGTATTCCGTTGGCCGCGTCGATTATTCGTTCAATCGCGTAACGGCTCAGAGCATTATTGACCCAACCGTCATGGTCTCAATGCCCAAAGTCACGCAGGGCGTGCTTGGTGTCGAATACAAAGGCGATTGTTGCTGGTCTGGTCGTTTTGTGTTTCAACGTTATGTCGTCAGCGCGGATAAAACTAACTCGGCAGTATTTTTTCAACTCGAGCTTGGCGGCATTGGCAATCTCGGTCAAAACCCAATGGGGCTGATTGGCCGGGCGATCCCCGGCTACGAATCGGTCACTCCAGCGGTGCCCAACATCAGTAAATTTGAAAGGTACGAATAATGTTTGGCGTAAGATGCTTTCGTAAGGCTTTGCTTTGGGCGCTGTTCGGCAGTGCCGCTTTAGTTCCCGTGGCGGCTCAAACACAAATTAATAATTTGGGTAGCGCGCGTCCGAGCGCCACGGCGCCGCAAAAGACAGCGGCTGCAACGTCTACCCAAGAGGCCGATGCTATTGTCGCGGTGGTAAATAAAGAGGTCATCACGCGCCGAGAGCTCGATGTGCGTGTTCAGCAAATTAAGACAGACCTCGCGCGCCAGCGCGCGCAGATTCCGCCCGACGAACTACTTCAGTCTCAGTTATTGCAAAGGCTGATCATCGAGCGTTTGCAAGTGCAAGAAGCGAAGCGGCTCAACCTTGAAGTGAACGATCAGGTTTTAAAAACTTCGCTCGAAGGGATCGCGCAGCGAAACAAAATGACCTTTGCACAACTCCGTTCGCAAATTGAAGGCGCCGGGGTGGCATGGGCTGACTACAGCGAGATGATTAGGCGCGAAGTTTTGGTCGATCGTCTGCGTCAGCGTGTTGTAGACAGTACGATTTTGATTACAGATGCCGAGGTCGATGCTTTTTTACGTGAACAAAAAGCCCGACAAACAGGCGGTTTGTTGTCTACTGCGCCTGCGCCAGTCGTGACGGCGCCCCCTCCGCCGCCTAAACCCAAAGCTGCGCCGATTCAGCCGGCGGTGATGGGGCTTGCACAGATTTTGGTGCGCGTGCCTGAAGACTCAACTGATGATGAGGTCAAAGTGTTGCGTGCCAAAGCACAGGCACTTTTGGCGCGATTGCGTAAAGGCGAAAGTTTTGAAGCGCTTGCCAAGGCAAGCTCTGAGGGCCCCGAGGCAAGCCGTGGTGGTGACATGGGCGGCCGGTTGGTCAAAGACTGGCCCGATTTATTTTTGAAGGCGACCGCGGGCGTTGCAGACGGGCAGATTAGCAATATCATTCAAAGTGGTAATGGTTTTCACATTCTTAAAGTACTCGGCCGCGCAGGTGGTGCTCCGCCGCCCGAGCCCGTTGCGCAACAAGCGCCACCGCCGCCCGCACCGGGTGCCGGCGTGCCTGCCCCGCAAGGGCCCATGATGGTCGAGCAAACGCGCGCCCGACACATTTTGATCAAGACCACCGCGGTTGTGACGTCCGAGGTCGCCAAGCAAAAATTAGACCAAGTACGCGAGCGTATTGTCGATGGCAAAGAGTCTTTTTCTGACCTGGCAAAGCGTTTTTCAAATGATTCGTCAGCGCCACAAGGCGGCGGTCTCGGATGGCTGAATCCGGGTGAAACCGTCCCGCCTTTTGAACAGGCCATGAAAAAGCTCAAAATTGGTGAGGTCAGCGAGCCCGTGCAAACGTCTTTTGGCTGGCACCTGATCGTGGTTGACGAACGACGCACCCAAGATATGGCAGAGCAGTTTCAGCGTAATCAGGTTCGTCAGCGACTCTTTTTGCAGCGCTCAGAGGCCTCTTTTGAAGCCTGGTTACAGCATGTGCGTAACTCATCGTATGTTGATAATCGCTTAGAAAAAAGTCAACGCCAGGGTAAGGACTAGCGCGTGCGAGCGCATCAGGCGCGTAAGCGGTTTGGTCAGAATTTCTTAGTTGATCTAGGTGTCATTGAGGCGATTGTTCGGGCGATTCATCCCGCCCGTGACGATCGGATGATCGAAATCGGACCTGGTTTGGGGGCTTTGACTGCGCCCCTTCTTGACAAGCTCAGTGCGCTGACCGTCATCGAGCTTGATCGCGATTTAGCGTCAAGGTTGCGCCAACGATTTTCTGAAGCGCAGCTACCCATCGTACAGGCCGACGTGCTTGCCGTCGATTTTTCTCAGTTTGGCCATCAGCTGCGTATTGTGGGCAACTTGCCTTACAACATTTCAAGCCCTTTGCTTTTTACCTTAGTCGAGTACGCAGATCAGATTATTGATCAGCACTTTATGCTTCAGCGAGAAGTGGTGGATCGCATGGTTGCCGCGCCCGGCTCGGGGGATTACAGCCGTTTGTCTGTGATGCTGCAGTACCGTTACGCCATCGAAAAAGTCTTTGATGTGGCGCCCGAGGCCTTTGACCCAGCCCCGCGCGTGACGTCGTCAATTGTGCGCATGGTGCCTTTAACCAGCGCACGCGCGCGTGCTGTGGATGAAGCTTTATTTGCAGCGGTGGTGCTGCGTGCTTTTTCACAACGCCGCAAGATGCTGCGAGGCGTCTTGGGTGCCTGGACCGCGCTGATCCCTTGGGAGGCTTTACAAATCGAGCCGACCTGGCGAGCAGAACAGGTCTCTGTCTTCAAGTTCATCGCGATGGCAGACGCGTTACATGTGGCCGGAGTGCGCGCTTAACGGTTAACGCGATTTGGCTTGTATTTGCTGTAGCAAGCTTAGCGTCTTGCGGCCAGCCATAACCTGACGACATCTTCTGCGCGGTCTTCAAGCAAGCCAGCAACATTTTCGCAGGCTTGCGTCAAACTCATTGGGCCAGACACCAAACTAAACGCGGCGTCGATGCCAACAGAATATAAGCCTTGATAGCCGGGCCCTAAAGAGCCCGCGATAGCGATGGTGGGTACACCTGCGCGTTGTGCGATTTGCGCAACGCCCATGGGTGTTTTACCCAGCAGCGTTTGAGCATCCATTCTGCCCTCGCCGGTGATGACAAACGCTGCGCCGTGCACGGCCTGCTCAAGCCCTCCAAGTTCGGCAATCACTGCAGCGCCCGGTCGAAAGGTGCTTTCCATCCATGCGTGAGCTGCAAAGCCGACCCCTCCTGCGGCACCCGAGCCAGCAGCATCGCGTCGGTCGTGTCCGAGGTGCAGCGCGCAGACATCGGCAAAATGACAGAGGGCCACATCAAGCGTTTGAACTTGCGCAGGTGTGGCACCTTTTTGCGGTCCAAAAATCGCAGAGGCGCCTCGCGGGCCGCAAAGTGGATTGTTGACGTCTGAGGCGATGGTGATTTTTGTTTGCTTCAAGCGAGGGTCAAGTTTGCTAGCGTCGATTGAGCGAAGATTGGCTAAGGCTGCACCGCCCGCTGCAAGAGGCAAGCCCTGTGCATCAAGCAACCGCAAACCTAAGGCGCTGAGCATCCCGGCGCCGGCGTCATTCGTGGCCGAGCCACCTAAGCCTAAAACGATATGACGCGCGCCGGCATCCAGCGCGTGTTTGATGAGTTCACCTACGCCAAAGGTGGTCGCCCGCAAGGCATCGCGTTGAGACGCTGCAATGTGCTCAAGTCCTGCGGCGCAGGCCATTTCAATCACAGCAGTCTGGTCGGGTAGTAAAGCCCACAGGGCTTCGATGGGTTGCCCCAGCGCGTTTTGCACCACATGGGTACGACGCTGACTTTGCGTCGCGCCTAGCACTGCCTGAACGGTTCCTTCGCCGCCATCTGCCATTGGCACGCAGACGATCTGCGCGTCGGGCGCGGCGCGTTTGACGCCCCGAGCGAGCGCCGCGGCGACCTCAGGTGCCGAGAGACTCTCTTTAAACGAGTCCGGGGCGATGACGATTTTCATATGACGAATCTAGGCAGTCTTTTTTTGTACAAATTCGATCTTGTAACCGTCTGGATCCTCAACAAACGCGATCACCGTGGTGCCGTGTTTCATAGGCCCCGCTTCGCGTGTGACCTTGCCGCCGAGTTCGCGCACTTTGTCACAGACCTCATAGGCATTGTCGACCTCAAGGGCAATATGGCCATAACCGTTACCCAAATCGTAGGCGCTAGTATCCCAGTTGTAGGTGAGTTCGAGCACGGGGCCTTCACGTTCGTCTTGGTATCCGACAAAGGCGTTGGTAAAACGCCCCGTTGGGTATTCGGTATTGCGCAACAGACGCATCCCGAGCACCTTGGTGTAAAACTCGATTGACCGTTCGAGGTTACCGACACGCACCATCGTATGAAGAATTCGCATGATTATTCCTGGAAATTGGAAATTGGAAACTTAAATTTCGGGCACACCCTCAGGCGTGTGTTTTTGTAACATTTGTTTAGCCGTGTGGTAATCGGGATAAAGCTGTTGAACCTCTGTCCAAAAATCATGACTATGGTTCATTTCACGTAGGTGCGCCAGTTCATGCGCGATGACATAATCGATCACCATGGGTGAAAAATGAATCAAGCGCCAATTCAACATAATGTTGCCATCGCTAGTGCACGATCCCCAGCGGGTAGCCGCCGACGATAAACGCCAACGTCGGATGGTGAGGCCGGTTTTATCTAAGAAATAACGGATACGCTGATCAAACCAGGCGGCTGCACGGGCCTGTAGCCAAGCCTGCGTCATGTCTCGCATGCGATGGGTATCAGCATCGCTGGGCAAGGGTAGCCAAAGCGTTTGGCCGGCTTCTGGCGCTTCGTGGTTACCCTCGAAATGTGCCCGACCATGCGGTACATGAGGCCCTGGCACCCCAATTTGCAAGGTGATTTGGCACCCCATGTAAGGCAGTTGTCCGCCCGATTTCCAGCGCGTGTGCGCGAGGGCTAGTTGAGCCTTACGCGCCTGCCAATCTTGAAGTTTGGACAAAATCCAAGGCATCTTCTCGATCACGGCCCCGTCGATCTGACCAAGGGTTACCCAGTTTGGGGCTGTCACGCGCAGGCCTTCATCAATGATGCTGAAGCCAATACTGCGCCGCCGTGAGCGAATCAACACGAAACCAACTGACTGATCACCGTGCCGAATCACGCGCCACTTACCGCCAGGTGCAATCGTTTCAGGTGCAACGAGCCAACCCGGTATCGGGGTGCTGGTGTCTGAAAGCAAAAGCTCGAGTTGATTCATGATTTTGCGCGTGAAGCCCCGACGTTCAGGCCGGGGTCGTTGATGATTTGGGATAGCGCTCTGGGCTGAGACGATGCATCTCTGCTTCGATCCAAGCGTAGACTTTTGCGTTTAACTCTTCTGGGGTCAAACCAATCGAGGGGATGGCCGGGCCAATCGACACGGTGACCAGCCCAGGCTTTTTAATAAAAGCATTGCGTGGCCAAAGTTCGCCGGCATTGTGGGCGATTGGGATCACAGGCGCGCCCGTGCGCGTGGCCAGGATCGCCCCGCCCCTTTTGAAGCGCCCCATTTTTCCGGGCGCGATCCGTGTGCCCTCTGGAAACAACAGCGGCCAGCGACCCTCATCTAAGCGCTGCTGCCCAACTTTGACGACCTGCTCGAAGGCGTCCCGACCCTTAGTGCGGTCGATCGGAATCATGCCCAGTAGCGCAATCCCCCAACCGAAAAAGGGTACGCGGTGCAACTCTCGTTTGTAGACAAAGCAGATTTGTCGCGGCAAATGTGAGGGCAAAAAGAGGGTTTCCCAGGCAGACTGATGCTTAGACAGCACGATCGCGGGGCCATCAGGCAGGTTTTCAGTACCCTGAACTTGCCAACGGATACCGCAAATGACTTTAGCGCCCCAAGCGGCCAGTTGCGGCCAACCCATCGTTAATTTGTAGCGCCAGTGCAGGGGAAGTGGCGACCAGAGCAGGCAGGCGAACGCATAGGGGATCACTGTAATGAGCAAAAATAATGCGTAAAGGGTGGCGCGCAGGATCAGCATGATGTCAGACCGCCTGAGTCAAAATTTGATCGACAGCGTGTGCCAAATCGTTGGCGTGCCGGGTGCCTTCAGGTAGATTGCCTTGCTTAAGCGTTTTAGGCCCATTGCCGGTTTGCACCAGCCACGGCGTACAGCCCACGGCCGCACTCGCTTGAAGGTCGCGCAGCGAGTCACCCACGGCCGGCACGCCTGAAAGATCGAGATCGTAGCGTCTCGCAATATCCTCAAAGAGCCCTGGCGATGGCTTGCGGCACACGCACTGTTCGTCGGGGCCGTGCGGGCACACAAAAAAAGCATCGATTGCGCCAACTAGCTGGGCTAGCTCTTTACGTAGCTTTTGATGAATGGCCGTGAGTGCCGTGATGTCGAACAAGCCGCGTGCCAAACCTGATTGATTCGACGCAACCACAATGGTGTAGCCCGCCTGGTGCAACCTGGCAATCGCTTGCAAACTGCCGGGCAACGCCACCCATTCATCTGGATGCTTGATGTAGTCGGGGCTGTCGTGGTTGATGACACCGTCGCGATCCAAAATAATCAGCTTCATGCCGCCAGCCTTGAAATATCGGCCACTTGATTCATCAAGCCGTGCAGTTGAGCTAATAGCGCCAGCCGGTTGTTACGCACGGCAATATCCTCAGCCATCACCATGATGTCGTTAAAAAACGCATCAACTGGGGCGCGGGCCTGCGCAAGCGTGGCCATGGCCGCTTGATAGTTGCCGGCATCGAAGTATTGCTGCGCAAGCGGTTGCAGCCGGGCAATCGCATTGGCTAAGGCTTGTTCGGCAGGTTCGGTCAGTAGCGCCTGATTCAGGGGCTGTAGTTCAGTTTCTGACTTTTTAAGCAAATTACCAATGCGCTTATTGGCAGCGGCCAAACTCGCGGCGTCTGGGCCTTGCGCAAAGATGGCTGCGGCTTGCACGCGTGCCAGTACCTGATGCAGTGGTGGCGTGATAGCCAGCACGGCCTCGACCGCATTGCGGTCAAGCTGTGTCATTAATTGATTGCGCAGTCGTTCAAGGACAAAGGCTTGTACTTCAGCGACCGTTGTTTGCGCTAAGACTGAAGCGTCGAAGGTATGCGCGGCAGTTTGTAGCAAACCCTCAAGGGTTAAGGGCCCGTTTTGTTGGATGGGTAAAAAACCACCCGCAGTCAGTTGTTCAAAGCCGCTGATGAGCCCCAAGGCTGCGCGGCGCAGGCCAAACGGATCGCGCTCGCCAGTCGGAGCTAAGCCGATTCCCCAGATCCCGATAAGCGTTTCGGTACGCTCGGCCATAAACAGAATTGCAGCGGTCATGCTGCTTGCGGTAATAGGTTGTTCAAGACGTATTTTGTATTGTTCAGCAAGCGCTTGCACAACCTGTTCGGGTTCGTGGTCGGCGCGGGCGTAATACGAACCCATAATGCCTTGCAGTTCAGGAAACTCGCCCACCATGTTGGTATTGAGATCGGCCTTGGCCAGCATCGCCGCACGCTCGGCAAGCGCGCAGTCTGCATCTAAGGCGTGCGCTAACCAGGCGGCGATTTGCTGAACGCGCGCAACGCGTTGCAACTGTGTACCAAGCTTGTTGTGATACACAATCGAAGCCAGCTGCGGCACCCGTTGATGTAAAGGCGTTTTGCGATCGGTATCGAAAAAGAATTGTGCATCGGCTAAACGCGGGCGCACCACTCGCTCGTTGCCTTCAATGATCGCCACAGGATGATCAGTGGGCATATTGCTGACAATCAGAAATTGATTGGTAAGCGCGCCTGTGGAGCCGTTAAACAGTGGAAAATACTTTTGATTCAGACGCATGGTCAAAATCAGGCATTCTTGAGGCACTTGCAAAAAACGCTCTTCGAAGGCGCCAACATAGACGATCGGCGCCTCAACCAGAGCGGTCACCTCGTCTAGCAAAGCGTGTACCGCATGGTCTTGCCCAAGCGTTGCGTTTAACTTTTGCGCTTCTGCTGCCAGCAAGGCCTCGATTTTTTCGCGGCGCGCGGTGAACGAAGCGATGACGTGGCCCGTATGGGCGAGCTGTTGCTCGTAGAGATCGGCACTATCAATGCTGATTGCCGCAGGATGTAAAAAGCGGTGTCCAAAACTGATGCGATCCGCCTGAAGACCTAGCACGCTAGCTGGGATGACGTCTGTGCCGTGTAGGGCAATCAAGGCATGGGCGGGGCGAACGAACTTGACCGAGGTGACGCCATCCGCCAATTGATATTTCATCATCTTTGGAATCGGCAAGGCGGCGATGGCAACTTCAATTGCCGTCTGCAACACGTCCGCTAATGCAGCGCCTGGTGCGGTGCCTCGTGCGACGAGATAATCTTGTTTGCCGTCAGACTCTCGCTCGAGTGCGCTGACAGGCATGTCTGCCCAACCTTTGGCGGCAAGCTTTTTTTGGAGCGCAGGGGTCGCTAAGCCTTGAGCATCAAGCCCCACCTTGACGGGCATGAGCTTTTCAACGAAGCTTTGCTCGGGCGCGAGCGCCAACACGTGTGACAGGCGCACCGCTAACCGACGCGGTGACGCGAAGGTTGTCACGGTGCTGGTGGCCACGACGAGGCCTTGGGCGTGCAATGCGTCGTAGATGCCTTGGGCAAAAGCCTGGCCCAGTTTAGGTAGGGCTTTAGGGGGCAGCTCTTCGGTGAAGAGTTCGATCAATAGGGGCTTGCTAATTTGCGTCATGGTTGCACCACGGGGTTGGTGGTGTTCAGCACGGCACTCGTGCCGCCCAACATAGGAAAGCCCAATTGTTCGCGTGAGTCGTAGTAGGCTTGCGCAACAGCGCGAGACAGGTTTCGGATACGCCCGATATACGCGGCCCGCTCAGTGACGCTGATGGCGCCCCGGGCATCTAACATATTGAAGGTGTGCGCGGCCTTAAGCGTCGACTCGTAGGCCGGTAAAGCAAGCGGTATTTCAAGCAGGCGCTTGGCGTTTGTTTCGTGATCGGTGAAGTGCCTGAACAGCATCTCAGCATCAGAGTATTCAAAATTGTAGGTCGATTGTTCGACCTCATTTTGATGAAACACGTCGCGGTACAGCACCGAGCCCTTAGGTCCTGTTGTCCAGACCAAGTCGTAGACGCTTTCAACGCCTTGCAGATACATGGCCAGACGTTCGAGTCCGTAGGTGATTTCACCCGTGGTGGGGGTGCAATCCAAACCGCCCACTTGTTGAAAATAGGTAAATTGAGTGACTTCCATGCCGTTGAGCCAAACCTCCCAACCCAGGCCCCAGGCGCCCAGCGTGGGGTTTTCCCAATCGTCTTCAACAAAGCGAATGTCGTGCTCGGTTGGGCGGATACCAAGCGCCTGAAGCGAGCCGATATACAAATCCAGAATATCGGGCGGCGCAGGCTTAAGTACAACTTGGTACTGGTAATAGTGTTGTAAACGGTTGGGGTTTTCGCCGTAGCGCCCGTCTTTTGGACGTCGCGAGGGTTGCACGTAAGCGGCACGCCAAGGTTCTGGCCCAATGGCGCGTAGAAAGGTCGCGGTGTGAGAGGTGCCCGCGCCGACCTCCATATCGTAGGGTTGAAGCAGGGCACAGCCCTGTTGATCCCAGTACTCTTGCAGACGCAGAATAATTTGCTGAAAAGTGAGCATGAAGGTATGAAGGCGGTAATGGCTATTGAATCGGTCATTTTACCGTGGGGCAGGCCATGTTGGTGGCAAGCAGCCGGGGCGGCACGATTTGGGTCAAACAAGAGGTGTCTGGACGAGGTCAAGGCATGAATCGCCTATGATTCAGATTACTCAAAGGAGTCAGTATGTCAGCGCAGGTCAATGTCGAATTTCTGGATGGAATTCAAATCATTATGATTAACCGCCCTGAGGCGCGTAACGCGATTAGTGTTGAAACGGCGCATCAGTTGTCGGCGGCCTTTGACGAACTTGACGCGCGCGACGATATTCGAATCGCCATTTTGACGGGAGCGGGTGGCACCTTTAGTTCCGGTATGGATTTAAAAGATTTTGCGCAGACCCGTAAGCGTGCGTTGGTCGAGGGTAAGGGCTTTGGCGGCTTAAACGAGGCGCCCCCTAAAAAACCTTTGATCGCTGCCGTCGAAGGCTACGCCGTAGCCGGTGGGTTTGAGATGGTCTTGGCGTGTGATTTGGTCGTGGCGGCGAACAACGCGATGTTCGGACTGCCCAAGGTGAAGCGTGGCCTGGTAGCGGGATCGGGCGGTTTGTTGCGCCTGCCACGACAGTTGCCGTATCACATCGCCATGGAGATTATCCTCACGGGCGATATGCTGCCAGCGCCGCGTGCCTATCAGTACGGTTTGGTAAATGTGTTGACCGACCCCGGTCAGGCGCTCGCCGAGGCCCTTAAACTCGCCCAAAGAATCTGCGAAAATGGCCCTTTAGCTGTGCAAACTTCAAAAAGTGTGGTGAATCAGGGGGCCGATTTCTCGGCGGATGAGATGTTCGATCTGCAGCGTCCGTTAATTCATCATATTTTTATGTCAGATGATGCCAAAGAAGGCGCGACCGCTTTTGCGCAAAAGCGTAAACCGGTCTGGACAGGCAAATAGATTTTGCACGAGCGGTCAGGTAGGCTGACTTAGCCACGACGGTCGTTGGCCTGAAAGTACCGCCCTGTTATTTCAGTGTCTTCATTGTTTAAAGTGCTTTTGTGTTCCAGCGTTTAAATTGTTTAAAGTGCTTTTATGTTGCAGCGTTTAAATTGTTTAAAGCGCTTTTGTGTTCCAGCGTTTCAATTTTGTTTTAAGCGCTTTTGT
>Ga0114968_10002256_pt1 | contig 14806 bp, 15 predicted proteins | sample M_130807_EF_Meta_FD_87020 | JGI IMG/M metagenome (GOLD analysis project Ga0114968, IMG submission 87020) | Freshwater microbial communities from Lake Montjoie, Canada to study carbon cycling - M_130807_EF_MetaG | ecosystem: Environmental > Aquatic > Freshwater > Lake | place: Lake Montjoie... | reverse complement strand
ATGTTGATCCTATTATTTCTGTATCTTTAAAATTAAATAAATTTTGTTGTTCATTTGTTTGTTTAGCTCGCAATGCGCTGTATACTCCATACTGTCCCGATGATGGTTTTAGTACAATATTATATGGATAGAAAAATTCTATAGTTTCTTTATATAAAATATTAAACAGAATTTTATATGCATCTTCTGTTCCTTTTCTGCTATAAATTTCTCTTATTTTTTTAACTAAAAATCTATTATCTGATATGCTGGAAGATGTTATGTTATATCCATAATTTGCTAAAAATTTACTAATCATATCTGTAGACGTTTCATCAATGTCTGCATATTTAGTAATATCTTGTAACAATTCTTGAGCTTGATTATTTTGTTCTAAAAATTCATAATAAGCTTTTAAAAATGTAATAAACAAACCATAATCTGTTTGTATAAAATCTGGCAATTGATTTTGTATTAAAATTGAAAGCCTATTCTGTATTCTTTCAAATGGATTTTCTGCTCCTGCCCCAGTATGCAATGTGTATATTATAGGATCTTTTGCTGCACCATATACACCGTAATTATTTGCTAAATAAAATTCACCATCTGTGTCATAAAATGTGATAACATTGTATATACCTTTTCCGCCTCTATCAATATCTTCTTGTATTGCTTCTTGTCTAGTTAAAAATAAAGGATAAAACCAACCAGTTAAATTTCCGTTAACTTGTTTAGGCTTTGATGCGCCATATTTTTTTAATGGCCCAGATAATAAAATAGGGTCAAAAACGTTATCTATCATTTTATACCGTCATCATAGTTGTTGTAAACCCACCTAATCTTTTAGAAGGTGTATCCGCTTTTCCATCATCTAAAATAAGTATAACATCTTTCGTTGTGGTAATATCTAATGCAGCTATTTTGGAATATATTCGAATATCATTTGCATTTTCTATATATCCAGCAGGACTTAAACTAGCAAATGACACTATACCTGCAGTATAATCAACCGTTCCTATCGCAGAACTTAATATAGTATTTGTATAAAAATCTAAAAGGTTTAATGTCCCGGTGGTTTCTGCAGTTAAAGTATCTTCCAAATATACAAGATATAGAGAATTATTTAGTGTGTAATAAAAGGCAGATGATGTTATACTACCGGGCACTAATGTATTAGAAAACTTTATTGCAGCAGATCCAGAAAATCCATTTTTTGCCCCAACGATTGGAGATATTCTTTTATGTACTTTTATATTAGTTACATTGCCCACTACCGATTGATCCACCGCATCTATAATTTTAGATAATTTTGAGTATATAAAAGTCTTATTAAATTGTTGTAACTCTTGAGTGAAATATCTATTTACTGCATCTCTTACAAATATTTCTATTTGAGGGACACTATATCTAGAATTTTTTGTTTGTACTTTAACCATACTATCTATTGTAATATACAAATAATTTGGATCTACAAATTCTGGAACAATAGACATTACTTTTTTGTTTCCCAAAATATTAGTTTTAATATCTGTCTTAACAGCCTCACTAATAGTATAACCATTATATGGTTTCAAAGAAATAATAACTTTGCCATATTTTGGAGGAATATTTTCTTCGCCTCCCCATACAGCTATAGATTCCACTAACGGATAATTTGCTTCAATTATAGATTTATAATCTTCGGCGGTAACTGCTCTATTATACGATGATAAAAATCTAGGTGCTTTAAATTTTATTTCTGCTAAAGTATCTGCGGGACTACCACCTGTAGAATTTTTTGATGCTAAAATACTATTATCTAGAGTAACACCTCCAATTTGTATACCTAATGAAAAAGTTTGATCTAAAGTTGCTGATACGTTCGTTGTATCTCCATAACTAACTAAATATTCAATCTTAACAATATTACCTTGAGATAATTTTTTACCTAATACATTATCGCCAAAAAATATCTCATAAAATCCTGCTGGATTTTGTTCTAAGAAATATACTTTAGATGTGGGCAATGTTACTGATAAATTTTCAGCTAATTCATAACTTTCTACTGTCAAATCTGTATATGAATTTTGCACTGTTACTCGTAAAGTACTTGTATCTACATTATTATTTGGTATTGAATATTTTTCTGAAGGTCCAGATACATCTACTCTATATGAATAAACTAAAGGTTCTCCCTGAACGATTTCTATATCATTAAAGAGATATAAACCATCTTGAGGATATATCGTTACTGCATCCAAATTAACAAATGTATAATCTGTACCATTTATGTTTGTTATAAAAGGAGAATACTTGGGTAATGTTAAAGATGTAGGACGATCAATAGGATCCGTCACTGAAAAAGAAACTTTTGCTCTGGAACTTCTATAAGATAAAGGAGTGTAACCTAAATGCTTTGCTATAGAAACTGCAGATTCTCGTTTAACTGCAGAATCTAAAAACATTTCATTTGCAACCATATTTGCAAGATATGCATTATAATGAGTATTATATGCCAACAAATCTAATAGTATATTAAGACTGGATGCGTCAAAATCATAATCTTTAAAAATAAGATTATTATCTTTATCTCTATAGTTTGTTAAAAATTGTTTTAGATTATTTTTGATTGGATCAAAATCTAATTCTGCTAATCGGTAATTTGCCATTATCTTACTCTACTTATTGAAGTTGTAATTGTTATAGGAGCAGGCGAATTTTTTAAAGTAAAAATAACATTAATAGTTAAATCATTTATATCAGCGGATTCTTCAACTGTTACACTAATTAATCTAACCCTAGGTTCGTATTTTTCTATAGATTCAAAAATAGTTCTTTCCATTGCAATTTTAACTGCAGATGAAAAATTTTCAAACATTAAAGACCGTATTTGCGTTCCAATTTCTGGGTGAAACGGTCTTTCAAAATTATTAGTTCGCAATAAATGCTTAAGTGCAGTTTTTACTGCATCTTCATCAGTTTTAAGGTAAATATCTTTAGTAAACGGATTAGCCGCAAAAGAGAGGTCTAAATCTGCAAACTGTTTAACTGTATTATTTGTTGCCATATCTTTTATTTATTATGCCTGAGCTGCAATGTTTATAAGACCTGCTTGTATCGTTCCGCCTTGCTTTGGACCATGATTTACTAATGTTGCAATAGGAGTATTTGATTTTTTTAATCTACCACCTTGATCTAAAAGATATGCAATATGTATCCAAGTCTTTATAATATTACCAGACGCATCTGTTACATATTCTAAAAGTAATTGTTTATGTTGTACGTTTTTTGATATCCAAGTTGCAACGTCTACGTAATCAGAAAAAGTTAAATTGGCAAAAACAAGGTCTGCTGCGCCCCCTAGATCATGATCACTATTTTCTACAGAATGTTTGTTTGATCCTTTTTTTCTAAACCCACTACTAATTTGCATATTTGGATATTTTTTCTTTATAGGATCTAAAACATTAATTGCTAAATTTCTCATATTCTGTACAAGTTCTTTTTCTGTTAAACTTGCTTGAGCTATTAATCCGGCTCCTTTTAAAAGATCTCTTAATAAGAATACTCGTTTTCCATTTTTTGATAATATAAAAGCCCCAGGAAAATCTTGAGTATCTGATATTTCTTGATCTACGGCTGGGGCAATGAATGCTTGTTCTTCTTCAATGTTCCATGTTTGTACTTCTTTTTTTGGATAATCTTTTTTAGCCCTAGCTACGATTGTTTTACCCGCAGCAACAGGATCATTTAATATTGTTTCTGGAACACCTAGATAAGGTTTAGATGTTTCATCTGTAAAATCAACTATAACGGTTTTTGTATTATTTGCCATATAAAATTACCATTTAGAACTTGGCAATAAAGATTTTACTCTTTTAATAGTATTATCTAATATTTGTGTACTTGTATCTATAGTATCGCTAGCAAGCGCAGTTACCTTTGTGTTAATTTGATTTGTTGCGGCCGATATAGCTGAAGCCACATTTGCTGCAGTACTTGTTACTATGTTTGTTATCTCATCTATTTGATTAGTATTTTTTACAACTGTTGCAACAACATTTGCTTTTGTAATTGTGTTTGATGTAGTTACTGTTGAAGTAACTACACCCGTATCCCCAATCACAGAAATTGTTTTTACTATATCTGCAGGAACAGTTTCTTTTGGTATTTCTGCAAAAACAAGATTTGAATTTATCTCACCATTTTCTTGTTTAGCTGCAACATATTTATCTACTTCTGGGCCAGTTTCTAGCGCATCAAAGAAAAGTGTAGATTCGGGCACAATATCTCTTGGCAATACTGAGATTTGCTTAGTATCGGGCGCCTTTACTTCAGGCAAAGGCAAAGATGAAAATGCAATTTCTCGTATAGAATTTGCCCCCATTTTTGTTTTTACTATAGCAGCATCCATTAGTAATGCTTGCCCCGCTTTTATACTCATAGTGCCTGCTGCACCAGTTTGCATAGAAATATCTTCTCCCGCTTTTTGGGATATAGAACCACCTTTGGCATATAAATTAATGTTTTTACCTTGAAGATTTAATGCACCATCTGTTATTAAATTCATGCTTTCTACACTTGAAACATTTATATTTTTTGCAGCAATAGTTGCAGTTCCAGATGTGGATATTGAAGTATCCTTATGGCTAGTTACTGATAAGTCTCCTTCGACTACAATTTGAGCACCATTTCTAACAAGCATGCTCATTTTACCTTCAACCGTTAAACAATGAGATCCTTTGACATATGTAAAATTATTACGATCTATTATCTCGTAGTTATCTCCTATAACTTTTCTGACCATAGAACCATTAACATCTATTTCAATATATGATCCGGATTTATGAAATACGTGAATTCTTTCTGCGCCAGGTGTACTATCTAATTCAACTACGTGTCCTGCTTCAGTTTCAAGCACTTGATTAAATGGATATCTGGCACCAAACGATGGTCTAGGTTCGTTCCAAGTTTGGGAAGTATTCGGCAAAGGTATGTTTTCTACTTTTTTATTTTCTTTAATTTTAAACGATAGATGAGTCATATCTCCTAAAGCTAATTTATTTAAATCTGGTAAACCCAAATACTCATACTTAGGATAGTCTTTATTTGGGTCTGAAAATCCTCTACGTTTTAATAATTCTTTATTATTCAATACACCTTGATAATTGTTATTATTTGTATCTGCTAAATATGTTACTGATTGTTCAATGTCTGAAGTAAAATCATCGGACGATCCCCCTAATGCAGAATTAACTGCAATAAAATAATCTTTTGCCAATACTCCATCTTCATTTTTTTTATTAAGTTTATCTGAATTATTTGCCCCCATAATTAAAGAAGTGCCCAATAATGCCCCAACTATTTTTGAATCATCTTGTTGAGTAATTTTACCTAATCTAATTAGGCTTTTGTAATTAGTTTCTGTTGCAGATAATACCGCATTATATTGAGCCGATTCAGATTTTAAAAATGCTGCCTTAGAATATATACCATCTTTACCGGTCCAATTAGAATTATTATCTGTCCAAACGGTAAGACCAAAATTATCACCGGGTCTTTTAACATACCCGAGTGAAACTAACGTTTGTACACTTAATTGGTATTTTCCTAATCTACCATCCATACTTTCTTTAGCTAAATTATTGCCAGATGCTTTTTCTGCAATGGTAGAAAATATATTTTTTAAATCGTCTGAAGTTAAAGGATACAAGGCAGCTGTTCTATCTATTTGCCCTTTTGTTGTTATAGGTTTATTATCTTGATCTACAACAGGACTTCCATCGCCACTACGAACAATATTTGTTGTGGAGTTTGATTTTTCCTGAGTTTGTTTTTTAATTGCCTCCGGTTGTTTTTCTGGTTTGCCTGCAATCGTTCCTATTATTAGTGGTCGTTGCGCTTCTTCCCCATCCAAAAACCAACCAACTACCCATGTTCCAGGTACAATACCAACGGGCGTTTGACCTAACCCAGATGTTGCAGCAGATGTAACCGATTGTAATAAAATAGCCCAAGGTAAATCTGAAGTAGGTAATAGAGTAATATCATCGGTATGAAAACCAAAAATTCTTACTCTACAGCGACCTAATTGCTCCGGATCATTTCTATCTTCGACGACTCCTGTCCACCATACAAATTTATTTCCATATATCATTTTAATGCCCCATAATACTCGGATTTAGAAAAAGAATCTTTAACAACATTCATAGTTATATAATGTGTTTTTTGATTTATTTTGTGCGATAAATTTGTAATCATATAATATCCCGTATACAACTTATCGTTGGTGTCCTCTAATTTTTCATGTTTAGATAGAGAACCAGGGGTTCCTTTTGGAAAAATTATTTTTATAATATTTCCTGCTTCTAAATCGGTTCTTCCGGGAATAACAAGTTCCATTTTAAAATTATTTAATTCCAGCATTGTTGATCTTCGATTGCCGTGCATGTATTTACTTATTTGGTCAAAGTTATTATCTATTTTATTATGTAGTTTTGGTGTACTATAGTTAATTTCTATATAACCCGACGGATTTCTAGGTGTGAATAAATCAAAAAGAGGAACTGCCTCGGCATCATTTAAATGAGAATACCCATTAAATTTATTTGCATGATCATATACTATGTTTCTAAATGTTTTATTATATAAATTTATATCAATTAATGTACTAGATAGATATCCTGTTCTAGTATTATCAAGTTGATTTAATGTTTTTTCCACACTCAAGGATTTTATAGAAAACATTGCCTTAGCTTTTTCATCGGGTCCAAGTGTATTGATAAATGATTCTGAATAAACATATGTACCATTTTGAACTTTATTGACATTTGTAAAAATTTTATTAGTACTACCAAAATAAAATCCTTTTGTTGTTTCCCAAAATAAAAAATTTGCAGCTTTATCTTTTGCTGGTAAAGATTTACTAGCGACCCAATTTATACATTGTATGGGAGACCAACCTGGACTAACAAATTTTAATACATTATTGGGAGAATCTAAAAAGGTTAAAGACGTTTTTACTGCATCGTCACTATTTTTGGCATAACTAGATAACGGAGCATTTCTTACAGCCTGTAAATAATTTAAAAAAATATTGTTTATTATTTCTTCGGGAGTTCCTTTAAATGCTTTAAATAAAGGATTCAATGTATCGTTGAAAGCTTCTGTGGAAATAATATTTAATTGATATATTAACGTGCTTCCGTCTTTGGCGTATGCTTTGTTTGCTATAGAATATACTTTGAAGGTTTTAAATATTCTAGAACCATCGTCCAAACTAGGAGTTAATATATTTACAAATATAAATTCTTCCCCTATTAAAGGAAATAAAGATAAAAGATTTGTACTATCGGATAATGTTAGTGTGCCCGATACTACCGGATTAAAAATACTTTCATATAAATTTAATTCTACCAAATAGTCTAGTATATTTAACCGCTTTCCTTCAGAAAACAGAATAAGTTCTGTTATATTTACCTGGCCGGGTGCTTGTAATAGTTCTTCAGACATTATACGCTAAGTGCAGATTTATAATTGGTCATTACTTCTTCAACTACAGAAATTTTTAATAATTGTACTTTTCTGTTGGCTTCATTTTTTGCTAATTCAATTTCATAGTTACTTTGAAAATCTGTACCTAATGCTGCTTCTTGATATGTAATTGGTACGTTTATTTGTTCTGTATCTGGTAAATCCAAAAGCAATCTTTTTGGTTTTTTATGTGTAGAATCTTCGGTCAATACAAAAAATGTTTCAACTTGATATCCTTTTTGATTAACTGCTCTATTGATAGTGAATACATCTTTTTCTGTACCATATTTACTCACAACTAATTTATATAAATTATCGCTGGATAAAGGCCAATCAAATCTTGGATCTATAATACTATTTGTCAATAGTATCAACCAATGTAAATTTTGTGAACCATAATACCTAAATGCTAGTTGTTCTGGGGTTTCTCCGTCTAACACATCTATTGTTTCAAAATAAGAATTGTTATCTAAAAATTCTTTAGATAAAATTACTCGCCTAAATATATCTGAAACGACCTGCGTAGAATTTGAATCATCTAAAGTATATGATATTAAGGGAAATGATTCAAAATAATCAGTAGCCATAATTCATTATTCCTTCTGACGTTATTTGCTCTAATTCTTGGAATGTAAGTGTCATTGATAATTCAGAAGGAGATCCATTTTCAAAAGTTACAAATTGTTCTCCGCCATATTCTACTGTCATATTTGTTAATGCACATCTAGCAAAATTATGTAAATAGGGATTTACTTTATCTTTATAAAAATACTGTATATCAAATTCTGAAGGATATACATAAAACATTTTATTGCTTTTTAATTCGGGATGCATATGATGTTTAAATGTTTTAATTATCTTCCGTATTTTCATTGTTTCATTTTCATCTTTTGGAAAAAATTTATAGGTAAATTGAAATGTTCTATAATCTACAGATTCAAACAAAACTTCTCTAAATGGATTTAGTTTTTGCCTATTGTTTAATTCTAGCATATCCGATAACACACCCCCACCTGCTTTTAGTGAAGGCATTTTTGATAATTGTGTTAACAGCGCAGCTTGTATTTCTGGAGTATTTCTTACAGTAGCTTCTAAACTACCGCCAGCACTTCCTTGTACTAACAACCCGGTTAAAATACCCATATCTTTATTGGCATAATTTGTTCCGTATTTAACTACAGGTCTTTCTGCTACGTGCAAGGTAATTACATCTTTTAATCTAGAAGTTTTTCCTGTGGTAAAATCCGGTATATTACTAAACGCATCAACCATTTGTTGGATTGCTATTCCTGATGCAATGCCACCGAGAGTACCTGTTGCTGCTGCTTTTGCAAGATCTTTTAATGTGGATTTTTGTCCCAACATCTTTTGTGTTAGAGATCCTGCTATTACTGCACCCGCAATAACACCCGCATTATCTTTAAGAAACGCCCCTCCGCGTGCTATATCTTTTTGCGAAAAACTTGATCTTTTAATTGCATCTAATTTTTTTTGTTCTTCGTCACTTACAAAATAATCTCGGTTTAATTGCGCAGTTCCACTTTTTCCATATTTACTTTTATCTCGCACATTAATATAAAATGCAACATAGTGTTGCATATCTGCTTTTTGTCTAAGACCGGAAGGGTATTCATTTGTGCCAATACGATACCCGTTTTGTTCATCCGTATTTTTGTATTTGGCTTCCCCTTGCGATAAGCGGTTCTGATCGACGGAATCGTTTGCATCGGTAAAGTTATTGGCCATACTTTTCTTTATAAATATTGTTGAATTATAATTATTTATATAGATGTTATACACCAAAACATATAAGGGCAAATTTAGGGCCAAGAATCCCGGAAAATATAAAGGCGATATCAATAATATCGTTTATAGATCCCTGTGGGAACTACGGTTTATGAAGTGGTGTGATCTAAATGATTCAGTGCAGGAGTGGGGGTCTGAGACTATAATTGTTCCCTATATATCCCCAGTTGATAGGAAAATTCATAGATATTTTGTGGATTTTTACATCAAAGTTAAAAATAAAACTGGGGTAGTTCAAAAGTATTTAATTGAGATAAAGCCTGAGCGATTTACAAAACCACCAACAATACCTCAAAGAAAAACCAAAAGATTTGTAGATGAAGTGTTTCAATATGGCGTCAATGAAGCAAAATGGAAAGCAGCATTTGAATTCTGTCAGGATAGAAATATGAAGTTTATGGTCTTAACCGAAAAAGATTTAGGAATTATAGATGCAAAATAATATATTCCAGCAAGTTAATATGAATGCCGGGGATGTTAGAAAATCCTATAATTGGTATCGAGAACAAGTATCCAATTTAGGAAAAAACGTATCGGGCACTCAATTACTTAGAAACGAAAAATTAACATCAAGAATACGTCCGGGCGAGATGTATCTTTTTATGTATGATCCTAAGCTTAAACTAGAATTGCCTTATTATGATATGGTGCCTTTAGTACTACCGTTTAAAATAGTTAAGGGTGGCTTCTTAGGAATAAATTTACACTACTTACCATATTTAGCTAGGTATAAATTATTGGGAGAATTGAGTAAATTGACTTTGGATAAAACAATAAACGAAAACACAAGAATACAAATTTCTTGGCAAATATTAAATAGCTCGTCTAAATACTTGGCTGCGACTGCATGCGTAAAACACTATTTAAATGATCACTTAAGATCCAGATTTTTAAAAATAAATTATGAAGATTGGATTACTGCATCTATGCTACCTGTTGAAAGTTTCAGAAAAGTGAAGAAAGAAAAAGTCTGGCAAGAAGTCAAACAGAAACATAGGTACTATTAATGGCAACAGTAAAATCTTTTTCCGTTCAAAATTTTATTTCGGAAGTTAGCACCAAGGGTCTCGCAAGACCAAATAGATTTGAGGTGCATATACACTTGCCTAATAGTGTTAAGCAATATGTCAAAGGTGTGAATGAAGATCAGGTTATTAGTTTATTATGTGAAAGCACTGTACTTCCAAGTCAAACCATAGGTGTTAAGCAACAGCATATTTACGGACCAAACTACCAAAGACCACATAGTATAGATTATGGCGGAGAAGGAATACCAATGACATTTTTGGTAGATGGCAGTATGAATGTCAAGGCATTGTTTGATAATTGGGTTAGCAAAATTGTAGATCCTATACAATATTTTGTATACCATCCAAAAAGTTACGTATCGCAAATAGAAATATATCAATTAGATTCCAATGATAAACCTGTATATAGTGTGATATTGGAAGATGCGTTTCCTAGAAACATATCTATGATGGAACTTAGTCAGGCTGCACAAAATCAAGTACATAAATTAAATGTAACTTTTGCATATAGACGATGGAAACCAAACCATGTTTTAACTAATGCTATGAGATATCCTAAATTGGCATTGAGCGGACAATTTCAAGAAAGAACAGGTCAACGTATTGCTCCCGAAGCTAGGAATACAATGTCTGCAATAGATAAAATAATAGAAGAGCAAAATTCTGCTCTAGCTAGAAAAAACACACAATAATTAATGAGGAAATAGTATGGCTTTACCTAAATTAGAAACACCTGTATATGAATTGATATTGCCTTCATCTGGAGAAAAAATATCTTTTAGACCATTCTTGGTCAAAGAATATAAGATATTGTTAACGGCATTAGAGTCAGACACAGAGGAAATAACAAGAATAGTAACAGAGCTCGTAGATGTTTGTACATTCAATAAACTAAAGATTAATAAACTTGCTAATTTTGATATAGAATATATCTTTTTAAATATGCGAGCAAAATCTATAGGTGAAACCACAAACTTATCATTACAATGTAAAAATTGTGATAATAAAATTCCTGTCACAATGGATTTGACAAAAGCATATATTGAAAAATCTTTAGAACATACGCCAAAGTTACAATTAACAGATACTATTATAGTAGAAATGCGATATCCAAAATTTGAAGAGATGATAGATATCTATGAAAATTTTAAAACAGACAAGATTGTTAACTTACTAAGCACTTGTATAAAATCTGTTTATACAAATGATAAAGTATATGACGAATATACTAATGAAGAATTGTTAGAGTTTGTTAATTCTTTTTCTAAATCCCAATTTGAAATGATGGAAAATTTCTTTTTAACTATGCCAAAGCTCACACAATCTGTAGAAGCAGACTGTACCGTATGCAATACGCATAATGAAATGAAAATAGAGGGTATACAAAATTTTTTCGTCTGACCCTTTCCCATGAGGGGTTATACAATTATTTTAAATTGAATTTTTCGTTAATGAAAAACCATAATTACTCATTAACAGAAATAGAAAATATGGTACCATGGGAAAGAGACACATATGTTGCTATGCTTATATCTAGTATAAATGAAGAAAATTATAAAATAACACAAAAAAATCTAAGGAATAGTTAATGCTACCTATTAATACTCAGGCTCAGGCAAACGCAGACAAATTTATTCTTGATACTTTGCAACGGCAAGGGGAAGAACTTTCTAAGCAATCAAAGAATATAGAAAAGCTTGTTACTGAATTAAATAGACAAAGACGAGCAAATGAAAAATTAAGAACAAATAGCAAAGCAACAGATTCTACTGAAGGTCCTGGAATATTAAATACGCCCATGGCAGACCTGTTAAAAATGTTTAAGTTTGAATCGGGAGACGATTTTAAAAATAATTTTGGAAAAAGAAAAAATTCCAAATCAAATAACTCAATAGAAAAAGAAGAAACCGACGATAAAAAATCCAAAGAAAAAATGGATGATGAAGATCAAAATATATTAAAAAATCTTCTTGATAAGTTTACAGAATCTTCAGAGTTTCAGAAACAAATGTCGGAGAATAGTAGCAAATTACTAACAGCAGTAGATCTAGCAGAAAAAAATATTGCTGTAGTAAAAGACGATATAAGCATAATTAAAAAATCATACGAAGAGGGAGAACAAGATACATTTGCCCAGCGTATGGGAAAAGCTGTTGCCGATAATATATCTAATAGTTTTGCTCCTTTATTGAAGACCGCAGAATATAAACAATTTACAAAAGATCAAACTACAAGAATAGTTGATGCATTAGAAGGTATGGGCGGAGGTGAAGGTGGTGATGATAGCGGCGGTGGTGGTTTTGATATACCCGGTGCGCCTGGCGGAAATAATTCAAAAGGTGGCACACCAAAAGGTGGCGCATCAAAACCCAATAAGGGCAGTAGAACTATGCGCAAGGCTAAAATCGGCGCAAGAAATCTTGGAAGAGGCCTACGAAAATTACCATTTGGAAGATTGGCATTGGGTGCTGCAACTGGTCTTATATTATACGAAGGGCTAACTCACGCAGAAGAATTAAATACAGGTGAGCAAGACCAAATAGATCAATTCAAAGAAGAAAATCCCAACCTATTTAAAACAGATCAAGATATAGCAAATGACCCAAATGCTAATAAAAACGCAAAAATTGTGGCTGAAAAGAATTTGAAACTTCAGGAAGATATTAAAAAATACGGAGAAGAAGAAGCTAAAAACAGAGCAGTTGCTAGAGATCGTGTAGAAGAAAGATTAAGACAACGAAAAATAGAAAAAGAAAAAATTTCAGCTATTCGAGATAAATCTTTAAATGCAGATGAAATAGGAAATCAATTACCAAAGCAAAAACTTACTAAAGAAGTCGGTCCACAGGAACCGTTAATAATACCAAACGAATTAAACAATTTAGATAACAAATTAAATCAAATGAATACAGATGAAACGGGTAAAGCTCTTACTCCAGTTTCAGCAGATGCACCTAAACTATTAAATTCTGTAACTGAACAAAAACAAGAGTTAGCAGATAATAAATCTGCTCCTGCTCCTATTACTGTTATAAACAATAATACAAATAATGTAGCAGGTGGAGGGTCAGGACAATCAATGAATTTTGCTTCAGCCACTCCTATAAACACAGAGACTTCTATTAACGATTTCTTTAGATCCCACGGAAGAATATTTACATAACGTGGAAAACCCCGCACAGGGCGGGGCTAAACAATTATAGTTTAATCTTCAGCTAATTTAGCAAAGTAGGATAGAGAATCATCGTCATCATCAAAATCTACTTCTTTAGCAGGCACCTTAACTGGTGCCTTTTCTGCCTTCGGTGTTGCTCGAACAGGAGTATAATCTTCATCTAAGTCTACATCTGCCGCAGGCTTAACTGCTGCTGTAGATGCACCATTCAAGCCCATAACCATTTCGAATTTTTTCTTCAATTCGTCATATGACTTAAAGTTTTTCGGATCTAAGAATTGAACCAACGAATGTTGACTACTCCAGATTTTTTCAATCTCAGAATCATCTTCTGAAATAGCACTAATGCCATCAAATTCAGATTTATCATAATTACGATAACCTTCGACGTTACGAATCTTCAATTTGAAGTTTGCGCCTTCCCAAAAATCGAATGGATTAATTGGTTTTTCATCTTCGAACTGTGGTTCAGCAATATCTTTAATCTTATCAAAGATTTTCTTACCAAACTTGTAAAGAAATACTTTACCTTCGTTCTCAGGATGTGCTGCATCTTTAACAACTAAGATGTTAACAACATAACTAAGTTTGCGCTTTTGTTTACGAGCAATTTCTTTATTTGCCTCAGAACCAGAGTTCCATAGTTCTGTGTTATATTCAGAAACAGGATCTGCTTTGCCTAGAGTTGTAAGAGAATTCTCGATATACCATTTACCTGCTGGACCTTGGAATCCATGATTCCAAATTCTAACCCATGGTAAGTCCTCGCCTTTAGGAGGAGCCAAGAAACGAATAACAGCATAGCCGTTGCCTGCCTTGTCAACTTCTGGTTGCCAATAGCGGTCATCTGCACCACGTGATTCGGATTGGGGGTTTGCGATCTTTTCTACCTCTTTCATAAGAGTTTCAAATCCGCCGCGGGATTTTCTTAGATCTGCTAGTGTATTGATTGCCATAATTTGCCTTTCGTATTAACGGTGTATAAAAGTATATTTGTATTATCTACGTTTGATTTTGAGTACTGTCGCGTAATCATAATCTAACTCTCCATTGTCATCATCCATCTTTTTAGATGATGCAATATTATATATAAGATTCCGATGCTTGTCAATAGCACTTTTCTTCTTAATTGTCCGAAATTTTCTTTCTTGCTCTCGGTCTAAATCTAAATTTCTTTTCTTAATGCTCATTTTAAAATTTTTAAAAAACTCCTAAAATTATTCATCTTTATCAGATACAGTAATAAATGGCCAAGTAGAAACCTTTTTAGTTAAGTCTGCTTGTGTATATGCCAACTTCATAAGAT
>Ga0114968_10002254_pt1 | contig 14823 bp, 16 predicted proteins | sample M_130807_EF_Meta_FD_87020 | JGI IMG/M metagenome (GOLD analysis project Ga0114968, IMG submission 87020) | Freshwater microbial communities from Lake Montjoie, Canada to study carbon cycling - M_130807_EF_MetaG | ecosystem: Environmental > Aquatic > Freshwater > Lake | place: Lake Montjoie... | reverse complement strand
TGTGGTTGTCATAACGCCGATGATGATCTGCGTTGGAACTTGAATTTCCCACTGAGTGAAATGGTGGGCGATATAACTAATTGACATGGCGACAAATCCACCAAAACTGGTCGCCATCGCCAACTCTTTGAAATCGGTGAAGGAGTTTTGCGTAGGACTGCGACGAGAGACGCGATAACCCGACGTTAAGGCCATGCCAATCACCACACCAATGGGAAACCAAAAGGCGTGGCGCAAGTTGTAGTCAATGTAGGCCCATCGATTGAACGCATTGCGAGTCACAAGATTTAGGAGGGCTAGGCCAATAACGAAACCCACCCATGCCGAAATGTAGTCAGCGACGACCAGGCTGGCCGTGTAGCGGCGAGAGGTCAGCCCACGACGGCGACGATGGGCTCCCACCGCAAACGACCCCTCATCATGTAACGACACAGGGAGATTGTAGGAGAGGGTGGCGAGGGGTGAATTTCTTTAGCCCATGGCGTGCGCGCCACCATCGACGTAGACAATGGAGGCCGTTGTTCCCCGCATGAGAGGGGAGAGCATGGCGACCGCAGTGTCGTGGACGGCGGAGGCATCGCGGACATCCCAGCCCAATGGGGCTCGATCAGACCACGACTCCTCAAATTGGCTAAAACCTGGGATCGACCGAGCGGCCATGGTGCGAATCGGGCCGGCAGCCAAAAGATTGACGCGAATGTGATCGGGGCCGACCTCCTTGGCGATGTAGCGGCTGAGAGATTCGAGCCCGGCCTTGGCGACGCCCATCCAGTCGTACATGGGGTAGGCCCTGGTGGCATCGAAGTCGAGACCGACGACCGATGCCCCTCCGCGCGCAGTGCTTCGCTGCAACAGTGGGCGATAGGCGCCACCCAGCGTGGCGAGCGAGTAGGTCGATATTTGGAAAGCAGTCGAGACATCGGCAAATGGCGTCTGCAGCATTCCGTGGCCGAGGGCCGACTCAGGGGCAAAGCCGATGGCGTGTATCAGTCCGTCGAGGCGGCCAAATGCCGCCTCGATCGTTACGACCGACTCAGCGACCTGCGCCTCGTCGGTCACATCGAGCGCAATCACATCCGCATCGACTCCTAGGCGTTTGGCCATCCGACCCGTCAGAGACATTCCCCGTCCCGCGCCGGAGAGAAGCACTTCGGCCCCCTCTTCAATAGCGCGCTGAGCGATGCCGTAGGCCAGCGAATCGTCGGTGAGAACACCGGTGATGAGGATGCGGTGACCTTCAAGAATTCCCACGATGGTCAGCGTAGCCCTAGGAATCCGGTTAACTAGTGACGTGAATAAGTCAATTGGCATCATTGGAGGAAGCGGCCCAGCCGGACGCGGGCTAGCGGTTCGGCTCGCAGGGGCGGGCTTCAACGTCGTCTTGGGTTCTCGCGAAGCTGAACGCGCGTCACAGGTAGCCGGCGCGCTGACCTGGCGGGGCCAAGGCACCGTCACCGGCGGTACGAATGAGGATGCGGCGGAGTGCGATTTCGTCATTTTGGCAACGCCGTGGGATTCGGCTGTGAGCACCGTGGTCTCTTTGCGAAAGCAACTCGTTGGCAAGGTCGTCATTTCAATGGTGAACGCGCTCCAGAAGCAGGGTCGCGAATTGGTGCCCATGTTTCCGGCCCGAGGTTCAATGGCTGCCGAAGTGGCCGCTGCGCTACCCGGCTCGAAAGTAACGGGTGCCTTTCATCACCTTCCTGCCGCCGACATGGAGAATCTGGATAGCGGTCTAGACGCTGACGTCATGGTCGTGGGTGATGACGTTGAGGCTCGCACCCAAACCGTCGAAATTACCGACGCCATGGAAGGCCTGCGGGCCGTTGAGGTCGGTTCGCTGTCATTGGCCGGCGCCGTGGAGGCATTTACGGCCGTTTGCATTACGACCAATATTCGCCACAAGGCCCACACGTACGTGAAGTTGGCGGGACTCTAACAATGCAGCTGTACGACACAGCTCGCCGGGGAATCTTCCCTATGGATCTCGGTCCCATCGTCACGATGTATTCGTGCGGCATCACTCCATACGACGCGGCTCATCTCGGCCACGCGTTCGTCTATTTGACCTTTGATGTTCTTCAGCGTCGACTGCGTGATCAAGGCTTAGAGACTCGTTGCGTTCGTAATGTCACCGACGTTGATGATGACATTTTGCGCAAGGCTCGCGAAGTAGGGGTTCACTACCTCGACCTTGCGGCACGAGAGATGACCAAGTTCGATCGCGATATGGCGATTATCAATTTGCTGCCCGTGTATTCAGAGCCACGCGCGACCGGTGCGATTCCTGAAATCCTCTCGGTAATTCAGTCAACTTTTGATAAGGGCTTAGCCTACGAAGTGGACGGTTACGTCTATTTCGAGGTTGCCAAGTTTCCTCGATTCGGTCAGGTCTCCCACGAGACGGAGGTCGACATGGTCACTCTCGCCGGTATTCATGGTGGTCGCCCCGAAGATCCCCGTAAGCGCAATCCTCTCGACTTTGTCCTGTGGCAACCTTCCCTCGAAGATGAACCGGCCTGGGATTCGCTGTGGGGACCTGGTCGTCCCGGTTGGCACATCGAATGCTCCGCGCTTGCGCTCCGCGACCTTGGCGAGACCCTGGATGTTCACGGCGGTGGTCGTGATCTGGCATTCCCACACCACGAGTGCGAGGCTGCCCAGAGCGAGACTGTTACCGGTGCGCCATTCGTTAAGCACTGGCTTCACGTCGGACTGGTTGGTCTCGACGGCACCAAGATGTCTAAATCTCTCGGCAATCTCGTGTTCGTTAGCGAGTTGGCCAAAGAGGCGGAAGCTGCAGCCATTCGACTCGCTCTCCTGGCCCACCACTATCGCGGTGACTGGGAGTGGCGTAATGATGATCTCGCAAAGGGTGTATCTCGATTGAATACGTGGCGCACGTCAATTTCTGGTCACGGCGCCGACGCCCTGCTTGATGACGTGCGAGCCTGTCTCGACGAAGATCTCGACACGCCGGGAGCCCTGCGCGTGATTGACGAAGCAGCTCAATCGGGCTACAACGTCACCTCGGCAGCAGCCCTCCTCGGCATTACGCTGTAAGCGTCATGTCGTCCATTCAAATCACTCTCCCTGATGGCTCTTCTCGCGAACTAGAGGCCGGTGCTTCCGGACTCGACCTCGCAACCGCTATTGGCGCGCGCCTCGCGAAGGCGGCCCTGGCCACCATCGTGAACGGAACAATGACCGATCTCGCCGCCCCGCTGCTCGATGGTTCCACCGTGGCCATCGTGACGGAAGGCAGTCCCGAGGGCCGAGAGGTGTTGCGTCACTCCACGGCCCACGTGATGGCGCAAGCCGTTACTCGCCTCTGGCCCGGAGCACACTTCGCGATTGGCCCTGCCATTAATGATGGCTTCTACTACGACTTTGACTTGCCTAACGGGGCTCGCTTCTCTGACGCCGACATGGAGCGGGTCGAAGCCGAGATGCGAACGATTGTCCAGGAGAATCAGCCCTTCATTCGATCAGAGCATTCGGTGGAGGAAGGACTGGCGCTCTTCGCCGACCAGCCCTACAAGGTGGAAATCATTACCTCAGTCACTTCTGGCGGAAGTGCGGAGGACCTCGCCGAGGTGGGCAGCGCATCTTTTGTCTCCGCGTACCGCAACTCTGACTCCTTCGTTGATCTCTGTCGCGGCCCCCACGTGCCGACAACCGGTCGCCTGGGCCACTTCAAGCTCATGCGCGTGGCCGGCGCCTACTGGCGGGGTGACGAAAAGCGTCCCCAGTTGCAGCGAATCTACGGAACGGCCTGGGAGAGCAAGGCTGCCCTCGACGAGCACATCAATCGCCTGATTGAGGCCGAGAAGCGCGATCACCGCCGACTCGGTGTCGAGCTCGACCTCTTCAGCTTTCCGGCGGAACTGGGTCCCGGCCTCTCGGTATTTCACCCCAAGGGCGGAACGATTCGTCGCCTTATTGAGGACTACTCCCGACAACGGCACGTCGAGGATGGATACGAATTCGTTAATACGCCGCACATTACGAAGGGCGAACTCTTCGAGACGTCAGGTCACCTTGAATGGTTTGCCGATGGCATGTATCCGCCGATGGAATTAGACGAGGGGCAGAAGTACTACCTCAAGCCAATGAACTGTCCGTTCCACTTGTTGATTTTCAATGCTCGTCAGCGCAGCTATCGAGAATTGCCACTACGTCTTTTTGAATTCGGCACTGTCTATCGCTACGAGAAGTCGGGTGTCGTGCACGGCCTGACCCGGGTTCGAGGGTTTACGCAAGACGACGCCCACATCCTGTGTACGAAAGAACAGATGCACGATGAGTTGACGAGCCTGCTGAACTTCGTTCTCGACCTCCTACGCGACTTTGGGCTCAACGACTTTTACCTGGAGATTTCAACTCGTCCACCGGGTAAGGCCGCAGGAACGGACGAGGAGTGGACGGAAGCCGAAGAGACGCTGACGGAGGTGGCTCGCGGACACGGTCTTGAGTTGGTACTCGATGAGGGCGGCGGTGCCTTCTACGGTCCCAAGATTTCAGTCCAGGCGAAGGACGCCATCGGTCGAACTCATCAGATGTCGACAATCCAGCTGGACTTCCAGTTGCCTCAGCGCTTCGACTCCTCCTACATCGGCTCAGATAACCAGCGTCACCGTCCCATCATGATCCACCGCGCGCTCTTTGGCTCCATTGAGCGATTCATCGCCATCTTGATTGAGCACTACGCCGGCGCGCTGCCCACGTGGCTCGCACCCGAGCAGGTGCGAGTTCTCAGCGTTCGTGACCTCCATGACGACTACGCCTGGGAAGTTGCCAAGGTGCTCAAGGCGGCTGGTGCACGCGTAGTGGTCGATGAGGCCAATGAGCCATTGGGTGGTCGCATTCGACGCGCAAAGGTAGAGAAGATTCCCTACATTTTGGTAGTTGGTGATGATGACGTGCGTGAGCGTACGCTCGGCATCAACGCACGTGGCTCAAATGATCCCGAACGTGGGGTTGCTCTCGATGAGTTTGTTCGACGCTTCGCTCAAGAAGTTGCCGATCACGGTTTGCCCGAAGGGCGATAGTGCCACTGGATCGCTTGTCGGCGGCTTGGCGGGAGCAGTACGTTCAAGACGCCACCTCATCGCAACGTGGCGGTTCGCCGAGTGGGTGCGTCTTTTGTGACTTGCTACCCGATGGAGTGGGTGAATCGTCCGGCATCATTGCGGTGACGCCTTTCAGTTTTCTTATTTTGAATGCTTTCCCGTACGGTTCGGGCCACGTATTGGTGTTACCTCGGCGTCACATCCAGAGTCTCGAAGAGCTTTCCAATGATGAGGCCGGGGACTTCTTTTTGCTACTTCGACGTAGCGTGGCGGCCCTCAAGAAAACGTATGGTCCCGACGGGCTGAACGTCGGCTTTAATCTTGGCCAAGCGGCGGGAGCTGGGATCCCGCAGCATCTTCACGGTCACATACTGCCGCGGTGGAGTGGCGATACGAATTTCATGACCACATTGGGCGAAACGCGGATTCTTCCGGAGTCACTGGCATCGACCTGGAGCAAGATCTCCGCAGTTATGAATGGGCCAGACTTCGAGTCCGGTGCTAACTAGGATTACCACCTAGTACCGCCCTTCTTGGTACACGGGAGGCATGATGTTCGACGGCAAGTTCCGAACCGCAGTTGACAAGCGCACCGCACCGATAGGGCGCTTTTTGGTCAAGTGCGGTTTTTCGGCGGACGTTCTCACGGCATCTGGACTCCTTTTTGCCGGTGCCACGGGCTGGGCCATCGCCATGGGTCACCATCGCTGGGCTATCGGACTCTTGGCGCTGACGGGAGCCCACGACCTCTTTGATGGACCAGTGGCGAAGGCGTCGCAGGCCACGTCAGTGCGGGGAAGTTTCTTCGACTCGGTCATTGATCGACTTTCGGACGCCTTGATGCTGGGCGGCGCGGCCTACTTTCTCGAGGCCACTAATCGTGGTCAATTGATTCTGCTGCCTTTCGCGATTATGACGACGACCTTCATGATCTCCTATCAGCGATCTAAGGCGGAGAGCCTTGGACTAGCGGCCAAGGGTGGTCTTATGGAGCGGGCTGAACGAATGATTCTGTTGGGTGCCGCGCTGCTCCATCCCGCGATATTCATACCCGTTCTCTGGGTCCTCCTGGTATTGACGACCATGACCGCGCTCGGTCGATTTCGCCGAGTCTGGATGGTTGCAACCGAGGCCTCCACTGCTTCGAAGTAGGACGAATATGGACGCTCGCCAGCGCACCCGCGTCGCAATGTTTAAAACGCTGGCCACCGCGATGGAGTTCGCACCAGAGCGAGTCGACCGTTGGATTGGCGAACAGGTTGCCGGCACGGTGGGGCGGCTATCAGGTGGTCCGCGCAACAATCTGAGAGCCAACGTCCGGCGCGCTTTAGGGTCAGGTGATGCACAGCCTTCGAGTGCATTGCTGGATCGGTACGTCGACAGGGGTTTTGAAACCTACGGGCGATACTGGGCAGAGGGTGCCAAGCTCCCGGCAATATCGAAGGCAAATGTCAATAAGCAGTTCTGTTTCTCAGAAGGGCTCGAACACCTCCAGGCGGCAGCGGCAACTGGACGCGGTGTCGTCATCGCAATCCCTCACATCGGGAGCTGGGAGTGGGGCGGGGCCTTTATGGCCAATATTGGCTTGCCGATGCACGCCGTGGCCGAAGCCCTCGATCCACCAGAGTTGTTCGAGTGGTTCGCCAAGAAGCGTCGGGCGATAGGCATAGAGGTAGCACCACTTAACGAGCAGGCCGGTACCGTTCTCCTTTCAACAATTAAGGCGGGGAAAATTGTTGGGCTGCTCTGCGACCGTGACATCCAAAGCAACGGCATTCCGGCGCGCCTGCTCGGCGAAGAGGTCACGATTCCGGCCGGCCCCGCCACGCTGGCCCTCCGTACTGGTGCCGTGTTGTTAGCAGGGGCCTGCTACGCCGGACCTGGTGATGGCCATCATGCGGTATTTACACCGCCGATCCCAACGGAACGATTAGGAAAACTCCGGGAGGATGTTTCTCGCGTGACACAGCTCGTAGCGGACGAGCTTGGTGGTCTTATTCGTCGTGCCCCCGAACAGTGGCACGTGTTGCAGCCCCGCTTCGACACGCCGTGAGCACGCCCCGACGGGTGGCCATCGTGTCGCCCTACGCGCTGGATGTGTTTGGGGGAGTCCAAGAACAGGCTCTGGGTATGAGTCGAGAATTTGAGTCTCGGGGTATCGAAACGCTTGTCATCTCACCCGAAGGGGGTGAGTTGATTTCAGAGACGCCCGCGCGGGTGGTGCGCTTTGGCGGCTGCGTTTCAGTTCCCGCCAACGGTTCAAAGGCACCGATCACCTTGAGCCCAACAGCGGCGAAGCGGGCTCGCCAAGCCATCGAGAAGTTCGATCCCGAAGTTGTCCACTTTCATGAACCCTTTGCACCACTCGTTGGGTACGGCGAACTATTCAGTTCGAGTCATCGAGTTCACGTTGGCACGTTTCATCGCTCGGGAGGTGGTCCGGCTTACCTCCTGACGAGACCGCTGTTACGGCGTGTTGTGCGCCGTCTTGACGCGCTCGTAGCGGTCAGTGATCGCGCTGCTGACACGCTTCGGTCCGCCACCGGAGCGGAGTCTGAAGTTCTCTTCAATGGATTCGAGATGAACCGCTTCGAACCGCGGCCTCGCACTGACGTACCAACGGTTCTTTTCGTCGGTCGGTTTGAAACACGCAAGGGCGCCCACGTCGCAGTGGAGGCGGTACGAGGTTGGCGTGCTGCGGGCGGCCCCAACGTCCAGTTGATTATGGCCGGTCAAGGCCCGGATGCGGCCAAGTTGCAGGCATTGGCAGAAGGCGACCCGGCTATTAATTTCGTCGGCGCAGTAAGTGATGAGGAGAAGCGCCGACTACTAGGAATGAGCTCTGTGCTGCTGGCGGCGTCGCTCTTCGGTGAAAGTTTCGGTATGACGCTGCTCGAAGGAATGGCTAGTGGTACCGCCGTAGTTGCCTCTGACATTGATGGCTACCGGGAAGCGGCTGGGGGGCACGCGACACTGTTCAGCCCAAACAATCCAACCGATATGCGTCGCGCGATCATGATTGCACTAGAGCAGTCCAGCGAGGAACGCGAGGCCGCGCGTCGCCACGCGGCGGCATGGTCCATGGAACGCCTCGCAGATAGCTATCTCAGCATCTACGAGCGATGCCAAGCGCGCCGGTAGCCTTGCATCGTGAGTGCCGCGAAACAACAACAACGTCGTCGTAGCAACCAGCGTCAACGGGGTCCGCGCCACGTCGATCCCGTCTTGGACCCGACGTGGCGCAGTGCCTACGCTCCGTCGGCCGAAGAGCGAGAAACAAACTCCAACATCACTCTCGGTGTTCAGAGAAATTTGGCTATCGGGGTCGTTGTCTCAGTGGTTCTCGCCATAGTTCTCGCCCTCGTCGGCATTGCGTTTTACGTGGCGCTGCTGCTCCCCATTCTCTCTATCGCCGCTGCCGCAACGCTCTACCAAGCAGTCCGCCGTCGGGCCACGACGGCCGATGCCCTGGCCGGCTCGCTGGTGGCCGCCTTTCCCGTCGGCGGAACCAAGACGGACCGAGTGCGACTTTCGACGATTGTGGAGCGCCTCTCGGCCACATTTGGCCTCGGTGCCATTAATTGCTTCGTGGTTGAAGAGGGCGTACCTAACGCCACGCTTCTACGCGATCAGGACAGTTACACCTTGATAGTCACCACTGGACTGATGCACGAGGTGGAATTAATCGAGCTCGAAGGCGTTGTGGCTCACTGTATGGCCCGCCAACGGCTTGGTTACATCGCCGTGCCTTCATTGCTGGCTGCCGCCAAGCTCTCCAAGTCGGCTCGGAGTCGATACGAAACACGCATTCGCGGCTGGGCCTTTCGGGCTGATGAGGTGGCCGCTGCCACTATTCGTTATCCCTTAGGACTCCAGCGGGCTTTAGAGCGGACGGCATCGACCGTACCTGGGCCCACTTCGTATTTCGCCAGTGAGGCCTACGCTAAAGCGCGCTGGATCTGGTTCGATCAGCACATTGATGGCAAGGATCTCTCGCTGGGCGACCTCGATCAAGCAAGCACGCGCGCACAAGCCCTCGAGGAGTGGTAGCGGGCTGCACCATTAGGGTGTTGCCATGACTACGCAAGAAAACTTCGGCTCAGTAGGTACGGCCCGCGTCAAGCGCGGCCTCGCAGACATGCTTCGCGGGGGCGTCATTATGGACGTCGTGAACCCCGAGCAGGCTCGGATCGCCGAAGACGCCGGTGCCGTCGCTGTGATGGCTCTTGAGCGAGTGCCATCCGATATTCGTCGTGACGGTGGCGTGGCGCGTATGAGCGACCCTCAGATGATCAAAGAGATCCAGGCAACAGTGACCATTCCTGTGATGGCCAAAGCACGTATTGGCCACTTCGCGGAAGCTCAGATCCTCCAGGCACTTGATGTGGACTACATCGATGAGTCGGAAGTCCTAACCCCAGCCGATGAAGTGAATCACATCGACAAGTGGGGCTTTACCGTGCCATTTGTTTGTGGCGCAACGAACTTGGGCGAGGCTCTTCGTCGTATTGGCGAGGGCGCTTGCATGATCCGTTCTAAGGGCGAAGCAGGCACGGGCAACATTGTTGAGGCCGTGCGTCACCTCCGCACAATCAACAAGGCCATTCGCATGCTGCAGATGGCCGATGAGTCCGAACTCTTTTCCATGGCTAAGGACCTCCAGGCTCCATTGCCGTTGGTAATGGAAGTTGCCGCCACCGGCAAGCTGCCCGTACCTTTGTTCTGCGCCGGTGGAATTTCGACGCCCGCCGATGCTGCGCTCGTGCTCCAATTGGGCGCCGAGGCAGTCTTTGTCGGTTCAGGCATTTTCAAGAGTGATGATCCCGAGCGCATGGCCAAGGCCATCGTGGAAGCAACGACGCACTACCAAGACGCCTCGGTCGTAGCTCGCGTTTCGACTGGGCTCGGTGCGGCCATGAAGGGCTTCGAGACCGCGACGTTGGAGCAACGCCTCAGCGAGCGCGGTTGGTAATGCCTCGATTGGGCATACTCGCCCTCCAAGGTGATGTGCGTGAACATCAGGCCACAGTGCAGTCACTGGGGGTCGAGCCGCTTTTGGTTCGAACTCCTCAGCAGTTAGATGACGTTGACGCCTTAGTTCTGCCTGGGGGAGAGTCGACGACGATTGCGCACCTCCTCGTCACATCGGGCCTGCGTGAACCGCTGGCCGCTCGACTGAAAGATGGCATGGCAGCCTTAGGCACATGCGCCGGACTCATCGCGCTCTCGGCTGAAGTGCTGGATGGACGAAGTGACCAGTGGTCCTTCGCTGCCTTAGATGTCGCAGTGCGACGCAATGGGTACGGAAGACAAGTGGCCTCATTCGAGACACCAATCGATGTCGAGGGCCTTGGATCTGTGCCGGGCGTATTTATCCGAGCACCCCGGATTGAGCGTTGGGGAAAAGACGTTGAGCTACTGGCCTCGCATAACCATGGCGATGGTGAGCACCCGGTGTTGATTCGACAGGGTGCAGTCTGGGGTTGTTCATTTCACCCGGAACTGACGTCAGATAATCAAATTCACGGCCTATTCCTCGGCCATGCCGGTTTTTGATCAAAAATCTTCCGTCAAAGACTGTAAATTTGGGTGCTGCGGTGACAGTAAGTAAGTAATCGGGAGGATTCAATGACTTATTTCCAACGACTCGCTGCCACCGGCTCCCTTGCCCTCGGTCTCTTGCTGGCTACACCTGTCGCGGCCATCGCCTGCGCGGCCGCTCCTCGTTCCATTGATCTCTCTTCCGTCGTGATCACCTCAAACGGCGACGATTCGGGTTGGACTATTTCATTTGAAACGCCGTCTGACGCACCCGCCAACGCCTCGTACATTGTGGCCACGGTGGAAGGCTCCAACTGCACGGCGTCGGGAACTGACACGCCTGGCGATACCGTCTCGTGCGCTGTTCCGCTGCTCGAAGATCCATCGGCTGAGCCCACTGTGTTACAAATCGACTTAGTCCTCAAAGACTACGACCCGATCACTAATGGTTTTGCCGTAGACGCCTCTTCGGCCACAGTGACCTTGAATGATGCGGGATCGGCCTGGAAAATCACCTGGAAGACTTTGCCTGACTTCGCCACTGACGGTTCCTACGTAGTAACTACAACCGATGGATCCACGTGTACGGCCGATGCCGCTGACGCCCCTGAAGGTTTGGTTTCTTGTGAGGTTGGACTGCTCGATGATCCTGAAGCAGTACCAGAAGTTGCCACCATTAGGTACTGTGTCGCTGTTCCGTACAACGGAGGCGAAGGTCTCTCGGTTGATGTCTCCACCGCCACCATAACGCTCAATAGTGATGGCAATGGCTGGACCGTGACTTGGATCGAGCTGGCTAGCGAAGGTGCCCCTCTGCCCTACGTCGTGGTTGCGACCAATGGAGACACTTGCTTCGCCGAAGGCACGGGAGTCGAGGGCTCCGAACTGAGCTGTGACCTTCCGATGATGAATGACTCGACCGAGATTCCGCAGTTGGAATCGATCCGCACAATCGCTTATATGCCTTACTGGCGAAGTGCAATGAACTCCGACTCGAAGGCCTCTGAATTCAGCATTGGCACGACGACGTCACTTGCGACTAGTAACGCTCCAGTTACCGGCGTTCAGCAGGCGGTTCCGACGGGATTGACTGACGATTTGGAGTTCAGTGAGGGTGGTCGCTCGTCGGCATGGGTTTGGGCTAGCGGCATGGTCCTGCTTCTTCTCGGCAGTGGAGTAATGCTTCGTCGCCAAACGGTGAGCCGGTCCTCAGACGACGCCTAAACGTCTCAGTGCTCCGGCGCTTGTAAAGTGGTCAGGCATTGAGACGCAGGAGGATGTATGTCAGGCCACTCAAAATGGGCCACTACTAAGCACCGTAAAGGTGCCCAAGACCGCGCTCGCGCAAAACTGTTCGCCAAACTAATTCGCCAGGTCGAGGTAGCGGTTCGCGAAGGTGGTCCCGACGCCAACGCGAATGCCGCCCTGCGAACCGCCTTCCAAAAGGCCCGAGACGGGTCCGTACCGATTGACACGATTGACCGAGCCGTCAAGCGCGCATCAGGTGACGTTGACGGTGTTCGGTACGAATCAATTACCTACGAGGGCTATGGTCCAAATGGGATCGCAATCCTGGTCGAGTCGCTGACGGATAATCGCAATCGCACCAGTGCCGAAGTGCGCGCTGTCTTTTCGAAGAACGGCGGGGCGATTGCCGAGCCCGGAGCGGTCGCATGGCAGTTTGACCGCAAGGGTTCTATCGAAGTGCCGGGGACGCTTGACGAAGACAGCCTCCTTGAAACCGCGATGGAAGTAGGCGGCGAGAACCTCACGAGCAACGGTGAAAACTTTCTGATTACTACCGAAGCCGCTGAAACAGCCATAGTTCGAGAAGCGTTAGAGGCTGCTGGCCTCAAGGTGTTGAGCTCGGATCTCGTCATGATCCCTCAGAATTTCATTGAAATCACTGATGAGGCAGACGCGAAGAAGATTCTGCGCCTTATGGAGGCAATCGACGACTTGGATGATGTCCAGAACGTATACGCCAACTTCGACATCCCTGATGCCATTTTGGCCACCTACGAGGGCTAAGTTCCCTTAGTGGAGCGCTTTTTCGGGCTACTATCGAACATATGTTCGTAGTCGGAATCGACCCTGGCCTTACCCGTTGCGGCTTCGGTCTCGTCGTGTCGGACCTAACAGCGAGCGAATCCTTCGAGGCTCGAGCTGCCGGCGTTCTCGAAACTGACCCCCATGACCCGGTGGAAACCCGACTCACCGATCTGCACCGAGACCTAGTTGAGCTCTTTGCCGACCTCAAACCCGATGCCGTAGTGGTGGAAAAGGTGTTTTTCCAACGCAATGCGAGGACCGCTATTCCAGTGGCCCAGGCGAGTGGGATTGCTATCGCGCTCGCAGGCATGCGAGGCATCCCAGTGGTTCAATACACCTCTCAAGAAGTGAAGTTGGCCGTGACCGGTTTCGGTAATGCCGACAAGGCCCAGGTTCAGGCCATGGTTGCTCAGCGTTGCGGACTCGCAGAGGTACCCAAGCCGCCCGACGCCGCTGATGCCTTGGCCCTGGCAATGTGCCACCTGATGAATCTCCGGACAAGCTCGAGAATGAAAGTGGTCTCTCAGTGATTGGCTGGATTCAAGGTGAAGTTGTAAGTCGACGTGATGGTGTTGTAACGGTGAATGTCGCCGGTGTGGGCTACGACGTCATCGTGCCGCAACGACTTCTAGCTGAATCTCACGCAGGGGAGCATGTGGCTTTTTTTATCCACACCAGCGTCCGTGAAGATGCCATCACACTTTTTGGTTTCGCCGATGAAGACGAACGCTCAATGTTTCGACTCCTCCTCTCGACACCTGGAGTTGGACCGAGCACCGCTCTTGGGGCGATTTCAACGTTCTCAGTCTCAAATCTCGTATCCGCGATTTACGCCGAGGATGTCACCGCCATCTCAACGATTCCCGGCATTGGAAAAAAGACGGCCGCCCGTCTGGTCTTAGAGCTGGCCGGCAAGTTGCCTTCGCTCGAGCAGCGCGAAGGTGTGACCACCCCCGTAAAGTCGACCCACGCTGACTTAGAAAGCGCATTGCGCTCCCTCGGATATGGCGTCAGCGAGATTCGTGATGCGCTCGCAGCAATCGAGATCCCTTCAGATGAGGGCCAAGCATTGAGACTTGCACTGCGACAGTTGGGAACACGATGAGTCGACGTGAAATTCCGTTGGACACCACCGCAAGGTTGGTCGAGCCACAGCCCATTGCGAGTGAAGTTCGCGAGGAGGCCGACCTTCGACCGCGAATCATTGATGAGTTCATCGGTCAAGCAGATTTGATCGCACATCTCCGGATCATGCTTACAGCTGCGAAGCAAAGAAGCCAAGTGGCAGATCACGTGCTCTTTGCTGGACCTCCGGGTCTCGGGAAGACCTCGCTGGCCGGAATAGTGGCAAGCGAGATGGGTGTTGGCTTGCGATTGACCTCGGGTCCGATTCTCACGCGCCCTGGCGATTTGGCGGCCATCTTGACTGATCTGCAGGAGGGCGACGTTCTCTTTATCGACGAGATCCATCGTCTACCACGGCAGGTGGAGGAAGTTCTCTATCCGGCGATGGAAGATCGTCGGCTGGATGTGCTGGTTGGTCGCGGACCATCAGCCCGATCTATTCGACTGGAGTTGCCGGCCTTCACTTTGGTGGGTGCCACGACACGAACCGGTCTTGTTGCTGCGCCTCTGCGTGACCGCTTCGGATTCATCGGTCGACTAGATCTCTATGAAGAAACCGACCTCGCGTCTATCGTGGCCCGGTCGGCAGCGTTACTCGATTATCAGGTAGAAACGACTGGCGCTGGCGAGATTGCGCGCCGCAGCCGTGGCACGCCACGTATTGCCAATCGTCTTTTACGCCGCGTGCGCGACGTGGCTCAGATCGAGGGCTCTTCAGTGATTACTGGCGAGATCGCTCGTGGCGCGCTGACAACTTTTGGGGTTGATTTGCGTGGATTGGACAAGGTTGACCGTTCACTTCTGACCTATTTATGCACTCACGGCGATGGTCGACCGGTGGGGCTCGTGACGTTGGCTCAAGTGGTCGGGGAGGAGCCTCACACGATTGAAGAGGCCTATGAACCCTTCCTGATTCGCGAAGGGCTGATTGCACGCACGCCCCGAGGTCGAGTGGCCACCGACGCGGCCTACGAACACATGGGTTTGAAGCGGCTGGGTGGTGGCCTCCTCTAAACCAATCTTCTAAACGGCT
>Ga0114968_10002253_pt1 | contig 14829 bp, 11 predicted proteins | sample M_130807_EF_Meta_FD_87020 | JGI IMG/M metagenome (GOLD analysis project Ga0114968, IMG submission 87020) | Freshwater microbial communities from Lake Montjoie, Canada to study carbon cycling - M_130807_EF_MetaG | ecosystem: Environmental > Aquatic > Freshwater > Lake | place: Lake Montjoie... | reverse complement strand
GATACAAATGATTCACTGAATAATATTCACCACAAGCCACATTGTAAACTTTATTGAAAGCATCTGCATTTTCTGTCAGCATGCCTTTAATATTGATTTGAACTGCATTATCAACGTAAGTAAAATCTCTGGTTTGTTCGCCATCACCATTTATATAAACAGGCGTTTCATTCATAATTCCTTTTACAAACAAAGGAATTACAGCAGCATAAGGACCATCCGGATCTTGACGCGGACCAAATATATTGAAATAACGAAAGCCCATTAGTTTAATGCCATACACATCAGCAAAAACCTGTGCATACAACTCATTTGTTTTTTTAGTAGCTGCATAAGGCGATAAACAATTGCCTATTCTATTTTCAACTTTAGGTAAAGTAGGCTCATCACCATACACAGATGACGATGATGCATAGACGAAAGATTTGACTTTGTTATCTACCGCTGCTTTCAACATATTTACAAATCCACCCACATTTACATCATTGAAATAAACAGGTTCTTTAATAGAACGAGGCACCGAACCCAATGCTGCTTGATGACTGATATAATCAATGCCTTCACAAGCCTGCATGCATGTATCTAAATCTCTAATGTCTCCTTTGATAAATTCAAAAGCAGGATAAGCGCTTAGTATGGCAAGATTTTTTTCAAAACCATTAACCATATTGTCTAACACCCTTACTTTTTTAGCGCCATTTTTTAAAAGATATTCAGCAATATGACTACCGATAAAACCTGCACCACCTGTAACTAAAAAACTATCGTTACTAATGTCTTTATTATGAAATTGGTTTTCCAAGATTTTAAATATTTTATAAACTCCAGTAATTTCTATTGGTAATCTTATTTCTATAAGTGCCTTTCAAATCAGCAATCAATGCTTTTTCTTTGGTTATAGAAGCAAAATAATTTTCGTCTAGCGATTTGTATTCTTGATGAGGCACCGTTACAATCACGGCGTCATAATCATTGGCTATTGTTGGTGTCAATTCAAATCCATATTCATGCTTCAATTCATCGCTATCTGCATATGGGTCAGCCACATCCACATTCAACGAAAATGATTTCAATTCCTTCACCACATCGGCAACTTTGCTATTTCTGATATCACTTACATTCTCTTTGAAAGTAGCGCCCATCACCAACACTTTACTATGCTTCACATTGCCATTGCTTTGAATGATATGCTGCAATACTTTTTTAGCTACATAACTCGCCATTCCATCATTAATCACTCTTCCCGCAAGGATTACCTGACTGTCGTAACCCAGTTCTTTTGATTTATAAGTTAGGTAGTAAGGATCAACACCAATGCAATGTCCACCAACCAAACCAGGTTGAAACTTCAAGAAATTCCACTTGGTTCCTGCTGCTTCCAGCACTTCAAATGTGTTGATGTTCATTCTATCAAAAATGATAGACAATTCATTCATCAAAGCGATATTTAAATCCCTTTGAGTATTCTCTATAATCTTTGCGGCTTCCGCTACTTTAATGGAAGATGCTTTATGAACACCTGCTTTGACTACCAGCTCATATACTTTTGCAATCGTATCCAAACTTTCAGCGCAACAACCACTTACCACTTTTACAATGGTGCTGATGGTATGTTCCTTATCTCCTGGATTGATTCTTTCAGGAGAATAACCGATTTTATAATCAGTTACCATTTTCAATCCTGAGAATTTTTCTATGATAGGCACACAATCTTCTTCTGTGCAACCAGGATATACTGTGCTTTCAAAAACTACATAGTCGCCTTTTTTAATAACTTTTCCAATGGTTTCACTGGCACGTTGCACAGGAATCAAATCAGGTACATTGTGCTCATCTACAGGCGTAGGAACAGCTACGATAAAAAAGTTGGCCTTTCTTAATACATCAAGGTCATTCGTGAATTCGATATCACAATTTTCAAAAGCTGAAGACTCCAATTCCTGACTAGGATCGATCCCATTTCTCATCATTTCAACACGCTGGGCATTGATATCAAAACCGATGACTTTTATTTTCTTGGCAAATTCAAGAGCAATTGGCAAACCAACATAACCCAAACCTATAACGGCCAATGTTTTTTCCTTGCTTAATAATTCCTGATACATGAATGCATTTTTGTGTTGTTACAAATTAATATTTTCTGCTTTCAAATTCTTTAGGCAGTTTGTGTAAATCTTCTTTAGTGAAATTTTTAAAATAATCGTAAGTAATTTTCAATCCTTCTGCACGATTAACTTTCGGTTCCCAATTCAATAATTCTTTTGCCTTTGAAATGTCTGGTCGTCTTTGCTTAGGATCATCTTCAGGCAAAGGCTTGTGAACTATTTTTTGTTCTGAGCCTGTTAGTTTTAAAATTTCTGAAGCAAAATCAGCCAATGAGATTTCGTCTGGATTGCCAATGTTTACTGGATAAACATAATCACTCATCAACAAACGGTAAATACCTTCAACCAAATCATCAACATAGCAAAAGCTTCTGGTTTGTGAACCATCACCAAATACCGTCAAATCTTCACCTCGTAAAGCCTGGCCGATAAATGCAGGCAAAGCTCTTCCGTCATTTAGTCTCATTCTTGGACCATAAGTATTGAATATTCTTACAATTCTCGTTTCGAGTTGATGGAAAGTATGATAGGCCATTGTCATGGCTTCCTGAAATCTTTTTGCCTCATCATAAACACCGCGTGGACCGATTGGATTTACATTGCCCCAGTAATCTTCTGTTTGAGGATGAACTAACGGGTCACCATAGACTTCGCTTGTACTCGACACTAAAATTCTGGCCTTTTTGGACAATGCCAAACCCAAACAATTATGCGTTCCTAGTGAACCCACTTTCAATGTTTGAATGGGAATTTTCAAATAATCAATTGGACTTGCAGGAGAAGCGAAATGCAGAATGTAATCGAGATGACCTGGTACATGAATGTAGGTAGAAACATCATGATGATAAAATTCAAATTGTTCTAATTTGAATAAATGCTCAATATTTTTTAAATCACCGGTAATTAAGTTATCCATACCCACCACCTCATAACCTTCCTTGATAAACCTGTCGCAAAGATGTGATCCTAAAAAGCCTGCAGCACCTGTGATTAATATTCTTTTTCTTGCCAATGTAAAATTATTTTTTTGTGCTGATTATTTTTCTTCCAATGCTTTCATAATGAAAACCGAGATTTTCCATAGAAGCCAAATCGAATAAATTTCTGCCGTCGAAAATAGCTTTGTTTGAAAGTGTATTTCCAATTTTTTCAAAATCAGGAGTTCTGAATTCATTCCATTCGGTTGCGATTATCAACGCATCGGCTCCAATCAACGTATCATATTGATTTTCTACAAAACTAACTTTATCTCCTAACACCATTTTTGAATTGCTCATTGCTTCTGGATCAAATGCTGAAACAGTAGCACCTGCTGCGAGTAATGCATCAATTACATAAAAGGCCGGAGCTTCTCTGATATCGTCGGTATTGGGTTTGAATGCCAATCCCCACAATGCAAAATGTTTGCCACTGAGGTCATTGTTAAAGAAGGATTTAATTTTTGGCACCAAATGTAATTTCTGTATTTCATTTACATCCATCACTGCTTTCAAAATTTTAAAATCATATTCAAGGTCTTTAGATGATTTAGCAAGCGCTTTCACATCTTTAGGAAAACAGCTTCCACCATATCCTATACCTGGGAATAAAAATCTTTTGCCAATTCTATCATCGCTACCAATACCTTTTCTAACCATGTCTACATCAGCGCCCATTTTCTCGCAGAGATGTGCAATTTCATTCATGAAACTAATCTTAACAGCAAGGAATGAATTGGCAGCGTATTTAGTAAGTTCGGCAGAACTCTCATCCATAAAAATTATTGGATTGCCTTGACGTACAAAAGGTGCATATAAATCATTCATCACTTTGATAGCCTTATCAGAAGTGGTACCGATTACCACTCTATCTGGTTTCATAAAATCATCTACGGCTACGCCTTCCCGTAAGAACTCAGGATTACTAACTACATCAAATGCATGTTCAATATTTTCAACCGCGTTTGAAAGTATAGTTGTTCTTACTTTTTCAGCTGTACCCACAGGCACGGTACTTTTATCAACGATAACTTTGTATTCATTTGGTTTAAGCAATTTACCTAATGTAGCTGCCACGCCCAATATGTAAGAAAGATCAGCACTGCCATCTTCACCTGGAGGTGTAGGCAAAGCTAGAAATATCACTTGTGCATTTTCAATTGCTTCTTCAATTGAAGTTGTAAAATGCAATCTTCCTTCTTTCTGATTTCTGAGAAATAATTTTTCAAGTCCGGGTTCAAATATCGTTACCTGACCGCCTTTTAGTTTGTTTACTTTATTGATGTCTATATCAACACAGGTAACATTGTTTCCGGTTTCAGCAAAACAAGTTCCGGTAACCAAACCAACATATCCTGTCCCAATCACTGCTAACTTCATAACAATAACTTTATTTTTGTTTACAATTTATTTTAAAAATTCTTTTACTGCATCTGCAATAAAAATTTGTTGTTCTTCATCAAGTTCGGTGTGAATCGGTAATGAAATTACTCTTTCAGTAAGCCAATCGGTAACCGGCAATTGAAATTCACTGCCACCAAAAGCATCAAACATTTTCTGACGATGCGCGGGAACCGGATAATAAATCATAGATGGAATTCCTTTAGCGGCGAGAGCTGCACTCAAAGTATCACGATCTGCGTTATGAAGAATAAGCGTATATTGATGAAAGACATGCCTATTATTTGCTGTTCTGAAAGGCGTTTCAATTTTGCTAATACCAGCAAAAGCCTTGTCATAGAAATCAGCTGCTTTGATTCTGGCATCAATATATTCGTCGAGATGCTCCAATTTGATATCCAAAATCGCAGCCTGTATGGCATCGAGTCTCGAATTGCAACCTACCACATCATGATAATATCTTTTACTTTGACCATGAGAAGCAATCATTCTTAATTTATTGGCCAACTCATCGTCTTCCGTAAATATCGCACCACCATCGCCAAATGCGCCTAAATTTTTGGAAGGATAAAATGATGTACATCCTATATGACCGATGCTTCCTGTTTTTTTTACAGTACCATCCGAAAAAGTATAGTTGTTGCCAATGCCTTGGGCGTTGTCTTCAATCACAAACAAATTGTGTTTTTTTGCAATGGCCATTATCGCTTCCATATCGGCAGCATGACCATAAAGATGTACCGGAACGATTGCTTTTGTTTTAGGCGTAATCGCTTTTTCAATCGCAACTGGATCAATGCAAAAAGTTTGTTTATCAACTTCCACAAATATTGGTTTGATGCCTAATAAAGCAGCTACCTCAACAGTTGCAATGTAGGTAAATGAAGGCGTAATCACCTCGTCGCCAGCTTTTAATCCCAAAGCCATCATCGCAATTTGCAAAGCATCTGTACCATTCGCACAAGGAATGACATGTTTACTGCCATTATATTTTGCTAAGTTATTCGCAAAATTATTTACCACTTGTCCGCCAATAAATTGTGAACTTTCCATTACTGCAATAACAGCCGCATCTACCCTGTCTTTTATTTTCAGGTATTGCGACTTCGTATCCACCATTTGTAAAGGCCTCATAAATCAATTGTTTAAGCCGCGCAAAGATATGATTTACACCGCAAATTCCATAGTAACCACTATGAATTGATTAAACGGTCAATTGAATGTATTTTTGAAGATAATTTCTACATTTTGAACCGATTTTTTTACGATTTTTTTATTCGTTTCTATAGTTTCATCATCAGGCTGGCTTCATTATGGAACCCAAAAGCAAAATTGTGGGTTGATGGACGTAAACATTTCCCTGTTTTTAACTCAGAAAAGAAAAAAATATGGTTTCATTGTGCCAGTTTGGGAGAATTCGAACAAGGCCGTCCGGTATTGGAAGCATTAAAAGAAAAATTTCCTCAATATGAAATCGTACTCAGCTTTTTTTCACCCAGTGGTTATGAAATCAGAAAAAATTATCCACTCGCCGACCATGTGATTTATTTGCCAATTGATACCCAAAAAAATGCCAAAAAACTCATTCAAAACATCAATCCTGCTTTGGTCATTTGGGTGAAATATGAATATTGGTTTCATTATTTGAGTCAGCTGAAATCAAATGAAATTCCTGTTATTTTAATTTCTGGCATTTTCAGAAAATCACAGCCGTTTTTTAAATCTTATGGAGGATTCTGGAAAAATATTTTAACGTGCTTTAACCAGATTTTTGTACAAGATGAGACCTCTGTAGAATTGTTGAAATCAATTGGCATTACAAACACGGCCATCAGTGGTGACACCAGATTCGACAGGGTTTTCACGATTGCCAACGAAAATAAAACCTTACCAGAAATTGCCGCCTTTATAAAAAATGACTTCGCAGTTGTTGCTGGCAGCACTTGGAAAGAAGATGAAGCCCTTCTTGAACCTTTCATTCAAAATAACAAATCTGTGAAATTCATTATTGCACCTCATGAAATTTCACCTTCAAATCTGAATCGATTGAAAGAAAAATTTAAAAACGCCATTTTTTATTCCGAATGGAAAAACAATATGACATCAACGAGCCATGTGTTGATTATTGACAATATCGGCATGTTGTCTTCTTTGTATAAATATGCTTCAGTAGCTTATATTGGCGGCGGTTTCAATAAATCAGGAATTCACAATACATTGGAGGCGGCGGTTTATGGTAAGCCGATTTTTTTCGGACCTAATTACCAAAAATTTGGAGAAGCAGTTGCTCTGGTTGAGAAAGGCGCAGCATTTTCTGTAAAATCTTCATCGGAATTCAATGAGGGTTTAACGATGTTGATGCAAGATGGAAATAAACTAGTAGAAATAAGTTCGCTTTCCGGTGCGTTTGTGAAATCAAAAATTGGAGCTACTTCAATAATTGTCAATTATGTTACTGAAAATCGTCTTTTGATTAACTGATCGAATTGTTTTACGGTGTCGTGCTGATCATCCCATCCCAGTTTTGTTTTAAGTTCTCTTCTGATCCAGTATTCAGCTTCTGGATAAATAGAAAAACCGTTGATGGTTTTGATACTTCTTTCATACATCGCTTCATCACCTTTGAACAAATCATTGATGAATTGAAATCTATCGTTGATGCCGATGGCTTTTTTAATATCCTTGATGGGCGTATCTTTCAGCGCTTCGCTCAATTCTTTTTTGGATTGTTTTAATTTATCATTCAGCGAATCGCTAAGTGGAGCCATGGTTTCGTTAAGCTCTTTTTTTGATACTTGTTCGCTGTTGGTTTGATGAATTAATGTAGGCGTATCTTCTATAGGATCAAAACTGAAAGGCTTTTTATTTTTAATGCTGATGCTGTTGATCGTTTCAGCAGTTTTTTTAATTTGTTCTAGTTCATCGGCAAGAGCTTCTTCGTCGATTTCTAAATTTAGAACCACTTTTTCTTCTGTAAAAGGTGCTGTTTCAATCAATACTGTTGGAATATTGAAAGCGACTTTTCCGTTTTCTGCCGTAACATTATCAGATGATTTGAGATGAATCAGTTCAGATTGCAACATTTGTACGGTTTGTAATATCTCATCTAAAGACGCTTTTGCAGCAATCTGATCATTGAGTCGTTGAGAGAGTGTTTCCACTCGTTCCATATTGAAAATTTTGGGTATTAAATAAATGTTTAGAAACTGATTTTTTGTTTTGCCTGTTGAACTTAAACCTTAATCTTTGCAAAAACAAAAACTAAAGTTACAAACCAATTTTTAAAAAAAATTAATTAATGTTTATAGAACCAGATTATAAAGGCGACAAAAGAGGGTGGATTGAAGTGATTTGCGGTAGCATGTTCAGTGGAAAAACCGAAGAATTAATCAGAAGATTGAAAAGAGTGAAGATTGCTAATCTTAAAGTAGAGATTTTTAAACCGAAAATTGATACGCGTTACGATGAAACCAAAATTGTTAGTCACGATACCAACTTCATAAATTCAACTCCTGTGGAGAATTCCGCTGCTATTTTATTGCTGGCTAAAGATGTAGATGTAGTGGGCATTGACGAGGCACAGTTTTTTGATGAAGGCATCATTGATGTATGTGAACAACTTGCATTTAGAGGCATCAGGGTAATTGTTGCCGGATTAGATATGGATTATATGGGACAGCCATTTGGACAAATGCCCAATTTGTTGGCAGTAGCAGATTACATTGACAAACTGCATGCGATTTGCATGGAATGTGGAAACATCGCTCATGTTAGTTACAGAAAAACAGCGCAAAGCGGACAAGTACTTTTGGGTGAAAAAGACATTTACGAACCGAGATGTAGGATTTGCTCACAGAAATAGTTTTTCACCGCAGAGATGCAGAGGTGTTAACAGGTTTAATGGTTTAATTCGCTACGCTGGTTTAACGTTTGTGAAAAATATTTCACCGAAGCGAAAAAGAAGTAATAAGGTTTGCCCAGAGATTGGATTGGCAACCTTCTATTTTTATTTTAAAGAAATTTCACTAGGACCATCATTTTATTGTAGCCCACCGTTTTAACGGTGGGTGAAAAAATTATTAAAACAAATTAGCCCACGGTTTCAACCGTGGGCTAAAATAAAATGATCCGTAAAATCAAATCATAATCCCTGCGCAAATCTCAACATTCTCCCCTTCTCAGCGGTGAAAAAATCACTCCCTAATAAATTTCTCATTTATTATTTTCTCCCCATTAACTAATTTCAATAAATAGAAACCTTTGGAAAGCTTTGATATATCTATCTCCTGTTGTTTCGAAAAAATATTTTGACGTTTAACAACGACACCATTTGCATTATAAATAATCAAGATTGCATTTTTTGAAATGGCTTCGTTGATGTTTATTTTAAGGTAATCATGTGCAGGATTAGGAGCTATTGAAATGTAAGCACTTGCATTATTTTTTGCAACTTGTCTGAACAAAGTTGATGCCGTATTTGCTAATAAAGTATAACATTGAGAAGCATTAAATCCATTTACACTTCCGTTAATAATCAAATCATCAATTCGCCAATTTGCCACGTTAGAACTAGCTGTTCCCGTTCCATTATAACCATAAATCCTAACTGTAACAGCAATGCCTACACTGGCATTCAGCGACATACTAGCGGTATTGTATACACTCCAAACGCTTGTATTCAACAGCGTGCCGACAGCAAGGTCGTTTTTATAACCATCCAAACTACTTCTTACGGTATAAGCCAGTGGCCCTGTGCTGGTGCCTCTTGAAGCAAAGCTGATTCCTGATAACGAAATGGCATTTCCTGAAGAAGGGACCAATGTAAATTCAAAATAGGCGCTACCAGATGCGGCGGTATTTAAAACTCCTGTTCTTGCAGTTACCCCTGCATTGTATGTACCTGATACACCTGTATAACCTGATGAAGCTGATGTGTTGGTAATGAAAGTAGTTGTACCCAAATTATTTCCTTGAGCTAATGCGCCTACTATCAATTTTGTATCGGCTGAAGTTGAAGCCGAAGTACCTGCATTAAAATCATATGTCACTAACTGTTTATTGTTATAGCCATTCACCTTTACAAAATAAGTTCCTGACGTTGTTGTATTATAAGTCACTTGTTCGGCTGTATTTCCCAAATTAGCAGCAGATCCAATCAAACTCATTGATGAATTGTAAACACTCAAATCATAATCAACATTCATACCTGACAAAGCCAATTTGAAATTTGTATTAGGGCTTGTTGTAGTAAAACTATACCAGTCGACATCGCTATAATTATTAATCAATCCAGTAATGGCGGTGTTTGCTGTAATTGGCTTTGCCGTTGTACTGGTATTGTTCGGTTCAAAATTATCACTGCATCCTGTTGCTAATGTCGAAAAATTAGAAATAGCAGAATATACACTGCTTGATGTCGTGTTGCAAACGGTTTGTATCTGAAATTCATAATTTTTTGAAGGCGTTAATCCTATCAACACTTTAGTATTTGTGGTAGTATTGATAGTCGTCCAGGTCGTAGTTCCTACAATTCTATATTGTATATTATAACTAGCAATGCCTGTAATCGTTGACCAACTTAATGTAGCTGAATTGGGTGTTACTGATGATGAAGTTATTCCTGTTGGTGCATTACAAATACTTGTGGCGATAGTAAAATTGGTATTACTGATATCAAAAAATATATTTCCAACAGATTCAATTTTTATTCTTGCTGTAGTTGAATTAAGTACAGGAATGGTAAGTGTTTCTGTTCCATCATTTGGTGTGCTCGCTGCCAATACTGTTGGAAAACTCAAACCTCCATCTGTACTCAATGAAATTTTTACATTGGCACAACTAACAGGTGAAGCTGTTGTTCCTGCTACATTCCAAGTGATGGCTTGTGAACTTCCAGCCAACCAGGTAACTGATGTATTAGGTGAGGTTACAACAAACGGACCTGCAGCTGAACTAACGGTAACGGACATGTCTGTAAAATTGGTTTGTCCCACTTTCACCGGTGCTGTTGATCTGTAAAGACTATTATCTCTAACAGTCAAACGAAAATTTAATGTGCGGCCAACCGAACTTAAAGCTTCTATATTAACGCCCGCATCTCCACCTGTAAGCGGACCCGTAATATTGGCACCGGCTAGTATAGTTGATAATTGTGGGAAATACCTTGTAGGTGATGTTGAGGGTTTGAAAGAAATCCAATTAGGACCAGTTGCTTTGGTTTCAGAAGCTATACTGGCAGTTGCTGTCTGCGATGCTGAGGCGTTGTCATTCTGCTCCCAGCAATAAGTAAGCGCATCGCCGTTGGCATCTGTTGCTGATCCTGTAAGCGCAAATGGAGTACTCTTTGGAATGGTATAATTACTTACCAAAGCTACAACTGGAGCAGTATTGGCAGTGGTAATGCTTATAGTCACAGGACAAGTTTTGGTAAGCAGATTTGTCTGAATTTGTGAAATAGAAGCCTGATGATACATGCCTATTGAATGAGGTGCCACATCTTGTCCGGTAATTCCTGCATAGCCCATAATAGTAATGCCGGAACCCACTTCTTTGTTAACACCTGTAGCTTCATTGGTCATGGAAAAAGTATGATTGGCTCCTAATTGATGACCAACTTCATGAACCACATAATCAATATCAAAATTATCACCTTGAGGAATTCCATCTGCCGGTGACGTATAGCCGCTGCCTTTGGAACCATTAGTACAAATACATCCAATACAACCCGCATTGCCACCACCTCCTGAAGCGCCAAATAAATGACCGATGTCGTAATTCGTTTCTCCAATTACAGTTGTCAATGTGCTTTGTAATTGGGCATTCCAAGTCCCGGAAGCGCCTGTTGTTGCTGCATCATAAGGATCTGTAGCGGCATTGTAATATATAACTGAAGTGGTGTTTGAAATAAGATTCAGATGAATCGCCAAATCTCTTTCATACACTCCATTGCATCTGGTTAAAGTAGCATTTATCGCTGCTAAAACCAATGCCACTTGTGAGGCGCTAGTTGCTCCAAAATAATTTGAGTACTCTGCAGTAACTGATTGGGCTAGACGCAAGGTTTTAAGATCACCGCCTGATCTATTAGTAATAACAATATTTTGAATTGCATTGTCCATTGATTCGGAAATTCGTTCTTCCGGTGAATAACATTTCCAAGGTAGAGAACCTTTCATTTGCTGTGATTGAAAAACTGCATAAACAGAATGATCAGATGCATAAGGCTCGATACATTCATTTACAGCATCTGTCCTGAAAATCATGGCTTGCATACCTGTTGGAGCAATACTCATTTTTAAGGTTGCATATTTATCGGCAATGCCTTTTCCAGAAAACGATCTGATTTCAGGAAATCTAGCCTGCAAATCAGGTTCAAAATTTGACGCTTCATAAATTTCAAACTGCTCATCATTTCCGTTTGCATTGGGCAATGTGATGATACAAGATTTTTTTTCTGAATGATCAACTATCGACATGAGTTGTCTGCCGAAAGCTTCCAAATTCAAATTATACATTAAAAATGTTTTGGGAAATGACAATCGGTTAACGGCTTTGTCTGTTTTCAAAGGAGTTGAATTTTCATGCAAAGTCCAGCAGTTTTTTTGCTGCGCCATAGCGCAATGTAGTGTAATCAAAGAGAGCATTACAAGAGAGAATTTTTTCATGGTACATGATGTTTTTGTGAACAACAAAACTATACCGACGTCAAAAAATAAACATGAGAATTACAACAGAAATCACCTGTATTTTAGCTCAGTTTTACTGTAGAAAACATCACAAAAAATAAATGAAATCTCTAGTGGAGAATCATAACTTTGCAACCATGAATTCTAAGGTACTGGCTTTATTACAAAAAGACATTTTGATAGAACTTCGTCAGAAGCATACCTTCTATGGTATTTTATTATACATCGCTTCAACCATTTTTGTCATTTATTTATCAATGGCTGAAGAACCTGATGCGCAAGTTTGGAACAGTTTGTTTTGGGTTATTCAGTTATTCGTTTGCGTGAACGCAGTTGCAAAAAGTTTTTTGCAGGAAAGCAAAGGCCGCATGTTGTATTTTTTCAGCATCTGCTCTCCTGTTGATTTTATCATTTCGAAAATGATATATAATGTTTTGCTGATGATTTTCATGAGTTTGATAAGTTTGGTTTTATTTACCGTTTTCTTAGGTAACCCGGTTTTTAATATGCTGAAATTTACAGGAATAGTTGTCATAGGCGGAACAGGAATCAGTCTGGTTTTCACTTTAATGAGCGCCATTGCCGCCAAAGCCCAACAAAATGCCGCATTAATTGCCATCCTGGGCTTTCCTGTAATCTTGCCTCAATTGATGCTGGTGATGAAAATGAGCAAGACTGCTTTTGCCGAAGTTTTCCGTGATGGAGCGGTATTGCAGTTGACAGGATTGACTTTAGCCATGAATTTACTGGTAATTGTACTTGGCGTGATTTTATTTCCTTATTTGTGGAAGGACTAAAACCCTTAAAATCTTTTAGAAATTATTGCATTCTGTGGTATCATTTCCTATAACTTTGCCCCGATAAAAAAATGCCGTTGAAAAAAAGTTGGTGGAAAATATTATCGTTTGTATTATTGGTTTACACAATTGTTGCTGGATTTCTTCTTGATGTTCCTCATCTTCCCATTTTAAATGAAACCATTCGCAATCTCTATTTCCATGTTTGTATGTGGTTTGGCATGATGATTCTATTCGGAACTAGCTTTTATTATAGTATCAAATACCTTCGTGGCTTCAATTACCGCAATGATATTTATGCATTGAATTTTGCAGCCGTAGGATGCCTATTTGGAATTCTTGGCTACACCACAGGATTTGAGTGGGTAAATGTAACATGGATAACAGATCAGGGACAATCTATAGGCAGCGTTTTAAAAGAACCCAAGCTGATCGGAGCGGCAATTGCCTTATTAATTTATGGTGCTTATTTTGTGCTGAGAGGTTCTTTTACTGATATTGACAAACGAGCTAGGGTAAGTGCTGTTTACAACATTTTCGCATTTGCCATGTTGTTCCCAAGCATTTGGATTATCCCTCGTATTGTTGGTAGTTTGCATCCGGGTGCACCAGGAAGTGATAGTGGCAATCCTGCTTTAGACAGAACAGATTTAGATGCGACCATGCGCATGGTTTTTTATCCGGCAATCATCGGCTGGACTTTACTCGGTGTATGGATAGCTACTTTGAAAATCAGAATACAATTGATGAAAGATAAAAACATAATCAATGAATAAATTATTTTTAATTTGCTTTTTCATGTTGATATCAACAATGAGTTGGGCACAAGACAAAGTGGAAATGGCTGATGTGATGAGAAGCAATGGAAAGATTTACACTGTTGTGGCTGTTTGTCTTACGATTTTAACTGGCTTGTTTGTTTATGTATTTTTAATCGATAGAAAAATCAGCAAACTGGAAAAAGAAAATCAACAATAATTATAACAACAACGCTTTTACTGAGAAAATAAAAACCAACAATATGTCAACTAATCAGCATTACAGTTTTTTCCAAAGTGTGGAAAAAAGCTTCGACAAAGCAGCCAAATTAACCAAATGGGATTTGGGAATATTAGAACAAATCAAAGCCTGCAACAGTGTTTATCAAATGCGTTTCCCTGTAAAACTCGACAACGGAAATATTGAAGTAATTGAGGCTTACAGAGTGCAACATAGTCAACACAAATCGCCTTGTAAAGGTGGTATTCGTTTCAGTGATGAAGTGAATCAAGATGAGGTGATGGCTTTGGCTTCTTTAATGACTTACAAATGCGCCATTGTGAATGTTCCTTTTGGTGGCGGTAAGGGTGGAATCAAAATCAATCCAAAAAAATATTCAGTTTACGAATTGGAAAAAATCACGCGTCGTTACACAGCTGAATTGGTTAAGAAAAATTTCATCGGCCCTGGCATCGACGTTCCTGCTCCTGATTATGGAACCGGTTCTAGAGAAATGGCATGGATCGTTGATACTTATGCTTCTTTAAAACCAGGCGATATAGATGCGGCAGGTTGTGTAACAGGTAAACCAGTAACTCAAGGTGGTGTTCGTGGAAGAACTGAAGCTACAGGATTAGGTGTGTTCTTCGGTATCCGTGAAGTTTGTAACATGGAAGATATGATGCAAAAACTTGGTTTAACAACTGGTATTGAAGGAAAAACAGTTGTAGTACAAGGACTAGGAAATGTAGGTTATCACTCTGCTAAATTTTTCAGTGAGGCTGGAGCAAAAGTTATTGCTTTGTCTGAACATGATGGCGCCATATTTAATGCAGACGGTTTGAACATTGATGATGTGATGAAATTCAAAGCCGAAAATCATACT
>Ga0114968_10002251_pt1 | contig 14835 bp, 13 predicted proteins | sample M_130807_EF_Meta_FD_87020 | JGI IMG/M metagenome (GOLD analysis project Ga0114968, IMG submission 87020) | Freshwater microbial communities from Lake Montjoie, Canada to study carbon cycling - M_130807_EF_MetaG | ecosystem: Environmental > Aquatic > Freshwater > Lake | place: Lake Montjoie... | reverse complement strand
TTTCGCGATCAACTTGAAGAAGAAGGGCGCGCTGAAGAAGATCACGCTGGAGACCAGCGGCAGCATCGTCACGCCCTGCACGGTGGCGATCACGGCGAGCGCCGAGCCTGCGAAACTTGGGGCGGCGGCGGCCAAGCCGAAAACGAACGTGGACGTTCGTTCTACGTCGGAAGGCGGGCCTAAAGAAGGTGGCAAGGGTGACGGGCCGCTGGTGGCTGTGACGCCGGTGAACTGGGAGGCTGGGAAGACGAAGGTGCTGGTCATTGGTGGCGGGTCATCGCACAACTTCGCGAAGTTCTTTGGCGAGACGGATGTGGCGACGCTGAAGGCGGCCGGGTTTACGGTGCATTACACGGAGGACCGCGACCAAGCTGCGGCTGAGCTGGCGAATGCGGATGTGGCGGTGATCAGCGTGAACCGTAAGTTTTTCGACACGGCGGTGTATCGCAAAGCGCTGTTTGATTTCGCGGCTGCGGGCAAAGGGATCATCATGCTGCATCCTGGCACGTGGTATGGGTTTGGCGGGTGGCCGGAGCTGAATGCGCAGATTGTGGGTGGTGGTGCGCGTGGGCATGACAGGATTCATCCGTTTGATGTGAAAGCGGTGAAGGCGGATCATCCGATCCTGGCGGGGGTGCCAGCGAGCTTCACGGTTGAGGATGAGCTGTATCATGTGAATGCGGAGCCGGAGAAAATTCCAGCAGGCACCGCGAAGATCACGGTGCTGGCGGAGACGAGCCCGAGCGACAAGTACAAGGCGGGGCATCCGAGCGTGTGGATCACGGAGCATGCGAAGGCGAGGGTTGTGGGCATCGCGCTGGGGCATGATGCACGGGTGCATGATTTGAAGCCGTACCAGCAAATTCTGACGAATGCGGTGAAGTGGGCGAGTGGGAGATGACGGGAGAATGCGATGGGCCGAACGGCGATTTGTATCACCGCTACGCGGTTCAACCGGATTTCACAGGTGTGGGCGGCGCGATTCCGTGGGTTGGCACCCACGGCTACGGCTGTGCCAGCGCTACGCGCTTCCGAGCCCGTCGTGCCACGGGGATTTGGGCGTGAAGCAGCGCGACTCCTGGTCGTTGGTCTGGGGTGATTGGAGAGCGCTGACCGACAGACAGGAGTGTCTGTCGTACTTCCAATCAAACCCGCAGGAAGATCTGGCGGCGATGGGGGTATTGGAAGGTGGTGTGAATCAGGGCGAAGGTCGTGGGTGGTTGCCACGCGCTCGTGGACGGGCGGGCTGTCGCCACACCCATCCCACGGCGGCAGATGCTGCGCTCGGAATGTGTTTTTTGAGAGCGCTGATCGACAGACAGGAGTGTCTATCGTACTCCAATCAGACCTTGAGGAAGAGCTGGCGACGATGCAGCCACTGGGCGGTGGCGAGCATCACGGCGAAGGTCATGGCTGAGGGAAGCCAGTCGTAGGGCGGGGGTGGGGTGGTGGCGAGGCGTTCGCTGATGATGCGGAAGAAGCCGAAACCGGAGCAGAGGTAGAGGGCGATGGGATTGGAGCCGACCCAGAGGAAAGGGGCGAGGCCGCGCCGCCAGCCGAGGACATCGACGATGCCGTAAAAGAGTCCGAGGAGGATGGCGCTCCAACCGGCTGCGACGAGCACGAAGCTGGAGGACCAAATCTTCTTGATGATGGGGAAGAATGGATGCCAGGCCCAGCCGAGGGCGAGCATGAGGAGGCCTGCTGCGATGAGGGCAGCGACTTTGCGCCATGGCGAGGCGGGGCTTGTGAGCCATTTGCCGGCGAGGAGGCCGAGCAGTGCTGTGGCGATGGCGGGGAGGGTGCTGAGGATGCCTTCGGGATCGTGATTGCCGTCGTATTTGCGGCCTGGCAGCCAGATGCTGTCAAAGTAGTTGGTGAGGTTCATGCCTTCGGCGAAGTTTCCTGCACCCACACCCGGCACCGGGACAAAGCGCAGAAGGAGGAAGTAGCCGATGAGCAGGACTGCGGCTGCCACCGTCAAGCCGCGAGTCTTTAGAAAAAGGGAGAGCAAACCGGCGGCTGCTGAGGCGATGCCGATGCGCTGCAGCACGCCGAGCCAGCGGATTTGATCCCAGCCGTTCTTCACCCCGCCGGAGAAAATGACGCCGAGGACCACCAAGATGGCCGCACGAGCGAGCAGGTGGCGGATGGTCGAGAGACGGCCATCCCGAGCCAAGCGTCGAGGGACCGCGATGGCGAGTGAGACGCCTGCGAGAAAGAGGAAGAGGGGGAAGATGAGGTCGTAGAAGCGAAAGCCTGCCCAAGCCACGTGATCGAACTGCATGGCGATGCTCGCTGCGAGATGGTATTCCGGGAACGCACGCTGGAGCACCTGCTCGGTCAGTGTGGCCAGGCCGAGGATCCAGCACATGTCGAAACCGCGGAGGGCATCCAGTGACAGCAGGCGTGTGGAAGCTGGGGATGTGGACTCAGGCATGACCCAAGGGAATATCAGGAATCACGCAGGCTGACCATCGTAAAATGAAACGCCTGCAACTGATGGCAGCGAAATCACCGCCCATTGGCAGTACGAAAAAGGGCGGCCCGGTGCGGGCCGCCCTTGGATGAAAAGGTTGTTAGAAGCGATTACTTCACGATGCCAAGGAGCTCGACTTCGAAGACGAGGGCTTCGTTGGGGCCGATGTCGCCGCCTGCGCCACTCTCACCGTAGGCAAGCTGGGAAGGGATGAAGATTTTCCATTTGGAACCAACGGGCATCAACTGCAGGGCTTCGGTCCAGCCTTTGATGACTTCCTGCACGCCAAAGGTAATGGGCATGCCGCGCTCGACGGAGCTGTCGAACACTTTGCCGTCGAGGAGGGTGCCGTGGTAGTGAACGTTTACCTTGTCGGTGACAGCGGGCTTCGGTCCGTCACCTGCTTTGACGACTTCATACTGCAGGCCGCTGGCGGTGGTGGTCACGCCTTTGCGCTTGCCGTTTTCCGCGAGGAATTTGTCGCCCACAGCCTTGGCTTCCTGGCCACGTGAGGCGGCCTTGGCCTGGAGGCTGGCTTCGAAGGCCTGCATGGCGGACATGAGCTCCTCCTTGGTGTACTTGGGCTTTTCGCCGCTCAAGGCGGACTTGATGCCTTCATTGAGGGCGGCGATGTCAATGGCGATGCCCTGACTTTTGAAATTTTGGCCGATGTTATTGCCGATGAAGTAGCTGACTTTTTCCATGGGTACGGGGCCGGTGACGGCGGGAGTTTCAGCCGACTGTGCGGGTTTGACTTCCTGGGCTTGGATGAGGGATGCCGCAGCAAGTGCGGTGCAGAGCAGGGCGATGGTGGGTTTCATATTGGAGGCGCGGAGACTACCCAGTGCCCCGTGGTGGTCAATGACAGCCTTGGCAGGCCGGGAAAAAGCCGTTTGACCCCGCCCCCCCCTTGAAGCACTGTCGCCGCCCTTCAAACCAGAACCTATATGCCCGCGAAAATCTACACTGAAAAAGACGCCAGCCTTGCACCGCTCAAAGGCAAGACCTGCGCTGTGATCGGCTTCGGCTCCCAAGGCCACGCCCACGCCCTGAACCTCAAAGAGAGCGGCGTCAATGTGATCATCGGCCTTTACCCCGGCAGCAAGAGCCGCGCAGTGGCTGAAGAAAAGGGCCTCAAGGTCTATGACACCGCAGAAGCCGTCAAGAAAGCTGACGTGATCTTCGTGGCCGTGCCGGACACCAAAATCGCCGGTGTGTTCGATGCAGACATCAAGCCACACCTGACGAAGGGGAAGACCCTGCTGTTCAGCCACGGCTTCGCCATTCATTTCAAGACGATCATCGTTCCTGAAGACGTGAACGTCATCATGGTGGCTCCAAAGGGCCCTGGCCACATCGTGCGCCGTCAATACACGGAAGGCAAAGGCGTCCCTGCCCTGATCGCCATCTATCAGAACGCTGACAAGCAGGCCAAGAAGATCGCCCTCGCGTGGGCACACGGCATCGGCGGCACCCGTGGTGGTGTGCTCGAAACGACCTTCAAGGAAGAAACGGAAACCGATCTCTTCGGCGAGCAGACCGTGCTTTGCGGCGGTGCGAGCGCGCTGGTGCAGGCTGGCTTTGAAGTGCTGGTGGAAGCTGGTTACGCTCCTGAGATGGCCTACTTTGAGTGCTTGCACGAATTGAAGCTGATCGTCGATCTGATGAACGAGTCCGGCATCGCTGGCATGCGTTTCTCGATCTCCGAAACCGCCAAGTGGGGCGACGTGAAGGTCGGTCCGAAAATCATCGACAAGTCGGTGAAGAAGCGCATGAAGGAAGCCCTCAAGGACATCCAGTCCGGCAAGTTTGCCAAGGAGTGGATCCGCGAGACGAAGACCGGCTACAAGAAATTCGACAAGCTGCTCAAGGACGGCGAAAAGCACCCGATCGAGAAGACCGGCGCACGCCTGCGCGGCTTGATGCCGTGGATCAAGAAGCGCGACATCAAGGGCCAGCAGGCTAGCTACTCGTAAGAGTGGCGGAAGGCGGTGCCGTTAGCGGGATCGTCAACGGAATCTAGAAAGGCGCGGACTGGAAACGGTCCGCGCTTTTTTGTGGACCGGCTTGGGCATCGGGTGGCGGAGTCGTGTGGGAACGCGGTTTGACTGCGGAGCCATCGCGCGGCGGAGCGGGTTGCAGACGATGCTGGTGAGCGTTGGGTGTGGCGGAGTGCTGGGTTTGCTTTCCGGATGGTGGCTGACCAACCCAGGGGAGCCTCGCTCAGGCTCGCCCCCCTGGGCTGAGTCCGCAGCCCTTTCAGGGCTGGTGTGTGGCGGGAGCGGGAGAGCACGACCCCCTGCATGAAAATGGAGAGGTTCAGTTTTCATGGACCAGTGATAGCTACATTCACTGAGGGCCACTTGACCAGACCCGTTTTCAATTGCTCATGGTATCAGGTGCCGGCTTGGACGACCTTGGAGTGGCCGAGTTTGTTTTCGGGCGTCTTGAAGCCCATGGCGATGGTGAAGGTCACAAGGGTGCCAAACAGGATACGCCAGGGGAATTCGATCTCGACCATCCAGTCAGGACGGGGAATGCCGCCCTGCATGCCGAGGGAGGCCATGAGCCCTTTGTCGAGGCCGCTGAGGTAGCCGACGACGATGAAGCCGGCGAGCATGGCGATGCCATTGCCAAAGTCGTTGCCACGGGTGTTGGTGAACAGTCCGACCATGAACACACCGAGGAGCGAGCCGTAGGTGTAGCCGAAGACGCCGAGAATGATGGGGATGATGCGCAGGGAGGGATTGTGCGCCTTCACCCATGCGGTGCCGAGCGCGACGGAGATGAGCAGGATGGCAAACAGCACCGTGCCAAAGCGCAAGACTCGCACCTTGCCCTTTTCGGTGTCAGGCTCGCCAAACCAGCGGAAGTGGAAGTCGCGCACGTAGCTGGTGGCGAGCGAATTCAGTGCGGTGCTGAGCGAGCCCATGGCAGTGGCGAGAACACCGGCCACCACGAGGCCACGGAGTCCGGTGGGCATGGAGGTGAGGATGAAAAACGGAAAGATCTGGCTGCTGTCGGGTGTGCCTTTGGCATTTTTTGGCAGGAGGATTTCGGGATGCTGCTGGTAAAAGACGAAGAGGAGGATTCCGATGCTGAGCACCATGAAATTGACTGGGATGTCGGCGATGCCGGAAAGAATGGTGGCGAATCCGCTCTGGCGTTTGTTCTTGGCCGTGAGCATGCGCTGCACCATGTCCTGGTCCGTGCCATGAGTGGCGAGCGTGACGAAGGTGGAGCCGAGGAAAGCCGTCCACACGGTGTACTCGGTTTCGAGGATGCCTTTGACCCAGCCCCATGCACCCGGGTGAGCGGGGTCTGGTCGGCCCCAGTCAATGAGGGCGGGTTTCAAAATGGCGGCGTTCAATGCGGGCCAGCCACCGGTGTGCGCGAGCAGATGCCAGAGGGCAAAGCCGAGGGCCGAGAAGAGGATGACAACCTGGATGACATCCGTCCAGATGACCGCACGAATACCGCCGAGTGCAGTGTAAATGGAAGTGAGCACGGTGATGACCACCAAGGCGGCGGCATAGAGCCAGAACTCGTCCATGGGTGAGATGGCGGGATTGATAAACACTTTCCAGCCTAATACGAGGAGCACGGTGGGCACCCAGAGACGCGAGCCGCTGGCCAAGAGCCGCGTGACGAGAAAGACTGCGGAGGCGCGGCGGCGTGTTTTGGGGCCGAAGCGGGCCTCAAGGAACTCATACACGCTGACGACGCCATGGCGGTAGTAGGCCGGGATGAAAACGGCGCTGACCACCACGCGGGCGAGCAGATAGCCCGCCATGAGCTGGATGTAGGTGTAGTTGCGCAGGGCGTAGCCTTCGCCTGGAGCGCCAAAGAAGGTGCCGGCGCTGATTTCTGCGGCGAGAATGGAGGCGAGAACTGCCCACCATGCGATTTGACGATCTCCCAGGGTGAAACCCTCCATGCTGCCGCTTTTGCTGCGCTGCGACAGACCGATGCCGATGATCAGGGCGAAGTAACCGAGGATGACGATCGCGTCGAGGAGGTAAGGCATGGCGTGTGTGGCGCGAAGTCTCGCTGCAAAGCACCACACACGTCAAGCACACAGCCTGCGGCGGTCAAAACTTGGTGGTCAGCAGGGACAGGCCCTGCCGTGCGTCATTTGGTGACGACGTTGGTCTCCAGCTTGGGCAGTGCGCGGACGATGACGCGCTCCTCGACCGAGGTGCCGCGCGGCGACACAATGGTGATTTCCTCGTACACCTTGCCGACGTCCTTGTTGGTCAGCGGATGATGAATCAGCCTGCGGGTGGCGACCGTGGTGTCGCCGTAAGCCTTAACTGTGACGTTCGCCGTCGCTGTGGGGGCAGCGGCGCGAACGGATGCGGTCCGGGGGCTGGCGCACTGGGTCAGGAGAAACACGGTGGAAAGTTGCACGACGGAGAAACAAAGGGCTTTGAGGAGGGTTTTCATAAGTTGGTGGTGGTTGGGCTGGAGTCAGCAAGCTGACCGCCGTAATCGGATGCCACCTCCCGCAAAACCGTTCAAAGTTTATGAGGTTTTCACCTGCCTTGAGCATGAGACAAGCACCCTGCTTGAGGGCATTTTAGGCTTGCTTCAGCATCGCAAGATCGGCAGTATTCCCCGACGTTCATGCATAAAATGCGCCTATATGTGGTGATGTTCGCTGTCGGCCTGCTGCCGTGGTTTGACGTGAGTGCCCAGCCGCAGCGGGCGGACATGGCGCACGAGACGGGACGGTTGCTGACTCTTCATCGGCATTATCAAAACGCTGCCGCCATGTCCGCGCAGGGCAGGCTGGCCGAGGCGGAGGCTGAGCTGCGCGAGATCGTTGCCGCCTGCCGCGAGGTGTTTGGCCAAGAGCATCCGGATACGTTGGTGAGCCGGAGTGATCTGGCCGCCATGCTGGCGGAGGAGGGCAAGTATGCCGCAGCGGAAAAAGAAAACCGCGAGGTGCTGACCATTCGCATGCAGGTGCTCGGCAAGGAACATCCCGACACCTTGCTGAGCCGCAACAACCTTGCCGCTACGCTGCAGGAACAGGGGCGGCACGCCGAGGCAGTGCGTGAGTACCGTGCCGTGCTAGGCGTGCGGCAGCGGGTGCTCGGGGCGGAGCATTCGGACACGCTGGACAGCCGCAACAACCTGGCCACGGCGCTGAATGACATGAGCAGGCATGCGGAGGCCGAGAAGGAACACCGGGCGGTGCTGGCGCTGCGGGAGCGGCTGCTCGGCGCGCAACATCCCAAGACGCTGGCGAGCCGCAACAATCTGGCGGCAGTGCTGCAGGAGCAGGAACGGCATGCGGAGGCGGAGCGGGAGCACCGTACCGTGCTGGCGCTGCGTGAGAAGGTGCTGGGGACAAAGCATGCCGATGTCTTCATGAGCTGTTTCAATCTGGCTTTGTGCCTCGAGGCGCAGTCCAGGTACCAGGAAGCGTTGGGTTTCATGCAGCGGGCGCAGGCGGGCTTCAAAAAGAGCCTGGGTGCGGGGCATCCGTACACACGAGCGGCGGAGGAGAGCCGGCTGCGGATGGCGGCGGAGTGCCAGAAATAAAACCCCGCCGGGCTGTCCGTTCCCCTGCAAAAGCTCTCGCACGGTGGCTCGTACTCGTTAACCTCCGCGCCCAATGTCCGCCGTCACCTTTGTCAAAGAACTGCGCCATCACTGGAAGACCATCGGCGCGGTGGCTCCCTCAAGTATGGCGCTGGCGGAACGCATGATGGAGGCTGCGGGTGTCTGGCAGTCGAAGCGCATTCTTGAGCTTGGTCCGGGCACGGGCGCTTTTACCGCCGCCATTGCCGACACCATGCCGCATGATTCGGACTATGTGGGCATCGAACTGATCGACACCTTTGTGAAGCAACTGCGGCCACGGTTTCCGAAGATGCGCTTTGAGTGTGCCGGAGCGCAGGAGTTTGATTTCAGCCAGGTGCTGCCTGCGGGGGAGAAATTTGACACGATCGTGAGCGGTCTGCCATGGACTGCGTTTCCGCGCGGGCTGCAGGAGGCCATTTTGAACAATGTGCTGCCGCATCTGGCGCCGGGCGGATGCTTTGCCACCTTTGCGTACTGGGGTTTTCACAAGCTGCCGGGCGGCAGGCAGTTTCGTGCGCTGCTGCATGAGATGACGCATGGCGTGGAAACCAGCCGCATCGTGTGGGGGAATGTGCCGCCGGCGTTTGTGTATCTGGCGCGGAAAAAGTGAGCGGGTTTACTCCGCTTTCTTCTTTTTGCCTTTGCCCTTTTTCTTGGGTGCTGCGGTGGTCTGCTGATCGTTCTTCGTGGGCATCGGTGCTTTGATGGCCTCGCGCCACGCGATCATTTTGGCGTGAAGTTCTTTGGCCTTTTCAGGCATCTCGGTGGCGAGGTTCTTTTGCTCGCCGATGTCTGTTTTGAGGTTGTACAATTCGAGGCGGCCGTCTTCGAAGAACTCCATGAGCTTCCAGTCGCCTTCTTCGATCAGGCCGACGGGGGTGGTGCGCCAAGTGTTTTCTCCTGCGCCGAGATAACCGGGAAAGTGCTGGTAGATGGCGTCGCGCTTCAAGCTGGTGGAGGCGTCGCGAAAGAGTGGGACGAGGCTTTCGCCATCAAGGGGTTGATTGGCGGGAGGTGTTGCTTTGCCGATGTCGGCGAAGGTGGGGTATAGATCCACGTGGATGGTGGGCACGTCGCTGCTGGAGCCGGGCTTGGTGACGCCGGGCCAGCGGACGATGAAGGGGACGCGGGTGCCGCCTTCATAGAGGCTGCCTTTGCCGCTGCGGAGCGGGGCGTTGTCGGTGATGTCAGCGCTTTTTTTGATGCCTTCGCGGGCGTAGCCGCCCACGCCGCCGTTGTCGCTGCTGAAAATGAGGACGGTGTTGTCGGCGAGTTTGAGTTCGTCGAGGGTGGCCATGACGCGGCCGACGCTTTCGTCCACGCTGGCGATCATGGCCGCGTAAACCGGGCTGTGGTGACCGCCGACGGGGGGCTTGTCCTTGAAACGTGCGGTGATTTCATCTTTGGCGTCGTGCGGTGAATGCACGCCGTAATGCGGCAGGTAGAGGAAGAAGGGGGCGTCTTTGTGGCGCTGGATGAAATCGACGGCCTTGTTGGTCAAGAAGTCGGCGAGGTATTCGCCTTTGGGGTATTCGACTGGTGGCTGAGTTTTGAAATCGAAGTGCTTGCCCATGGTGACGATGGCTTCGTCAAAGCCGCGCTGCCCGGGATGGTAGGCGTCTTTTTCGCCGAGGTGCCATTTGCCGAACATGCCGGTGGCGTATCCGGCCAGCTTCATGGTTTGAGCGATGGTGATTTTTTCCAGGGGCAGCTGCTGTGCGTTGTCCACCGGACGCAAAGGGCGCGACTCCCATCCAAAGCGGTCGATGCCGCCCACGGTGTAGATGCCGGTGCGTGGGGCATACTGGCCGCTCATTAAAGCTGCGCGTGTGGGCTGGCAGTTTTGGCAGTGGTGGTGGCGCGTGAGCTTCATGCCCTGGGCGGCCAGTTTGTCGATGTTCGGCGTCTCGTAGTATTTGGAGCCGAAGCAGGCGACGTCGGTGTAACCGAGGTCATCTGCGAGAATGAAAACGATGTTGGGCGCGCGATCTGCGGCGTGCAGGGACAAGGTAAGGAGGAAGAGGCAGAGCAGGTGCTTCATGGGCCCGTGAACGGCTGGTGCAGCCGCGAGATTGCATGATTTCAGCATCGACAGCCGCAAAGGGAGCCGCTTTGATCGGCGCATGTCCCGGCTCCTCCTGATCCTTCCATTCCTGACCGCGCTTAGCTTCGCCGCCGATGTGGCGATCAAGCCCGGTGTGCGTTCGCCCATTTCCTTCAAAGTCTCGCCGCAGGTCTCCGACAATGCGCAGATCAAGATGCGCATGCATGCGGCGGAGACACCGCCGCCCTACGACGTGAGCATGGAGAAGTTCGACATCATCGTGCCGAAGAAGTACAAGAAGGGCGATCCGCATGGACTCTTTATCTGGGTGAGTCCGAGTCCCGCGCCTTCGATCTCGCCTGAATGGGAGGCTGTGCTGGCGGAGAAGAAGCTCATCTTTGTGGGAGCGCATAATTCCGGCAACAACCGCGAAGTCTTCGCCCGCATGCGCATGGCCGTGGATGCGAACGACAACATGCGTGAGCTCTACGACATCGACGACAAGCGCGTCTACGTCTCCGGCTTCTCGGGTGGCGGGCGTGTGGCCAGCATGCTTGGCGTGACGTATGCGGACATGTTTACCGGGACCATCGCCTTCATGGGCACCAATTTTTACACCGACATCGTCACGCTGGATAAAAGTGAGGTCTTTGAGGCGCGGTACATTCCGCATGAGGAGATTGCCGCGCTGGCGAAGGACCAGTGCCGTTATGTGCTCGTGACGGGAGAGAAGGATTTCAATCTCAAGAACACAAGCGCGGTGTTTGAAAACGGCTTTAAGAAAGAGGGGTTTAAGGCGGTGGAGTTGATGAACGTGCCGGGGCAGGGGCACCAGCCGCCGAAGGCTGAATGGCTCAAGAAGGCGATCGAGTTTCTGGATGCGGGGAAGACGGTGAAGAAGTGATCAGCGTGGGTCGTTCACGCGGCCCAGGAAGAGGCAGGCTCCGCTTACCGTGTGCTGGATGGCGAAGAGGAAGGGGCGGTCGGCTTTGATCTCGACAGGGATTCAAACTTGGCTTCCAGCAGTCTACTCGATCAACACAATGTCTCTGGCCGGATCAAGCTTGAAGTCCGTAGTCCCGGGCTGGTAACGCGCGATCTCTTGTTCCCATCGTTTTTTCTCCATGAGCATAATCGGGGTGGTTTCGTTGGGCTCGCCCTCATCCCAGCCATGATCAATTTGAATCCCACCACGGTCGGTCAGCAGATAGCGCGGGTGCATTTTCTCCCGACCTCTGGTCCACAGATGCACTTTCAGACTCCATCCCGTCCTGAGCAAGGGACTAAGTTTCTTCTTCATTTCATCGAGGGTGAAACTGGGTTGATCGAAATCATTCGGAGTCTTTTCATCAGGGTTGCGCACATGCAGTTCAACTTCGCGGACCACCGAACCCTCGGTATGCAGCCGGTCGAGAATGGCTTCCAACACATCGCAAAATCGTGTTTTGCGAGGGTTGAAGTGCGGCTCCACGAGCTTCACGACCTTTGAATCACGCAGCAGAGGCCAGACACTGTCCACAATCACGTTGGATCGCCGCTGGATGGTGCGCTGCGTCTCAGTACTGAATTTCGGATCGCGCACATACTCATGCTCCTCATCTGCGCGGATAGCGTTCGCCGCCTCGATCTCTTGATCAGACAAGATGGCGTCGAATGCCTTCTGATTGTCTTCAGCGTTCAGATGCCAGTCTTTGTTCCCATCGTATGCCAACTTGCAGGACACCATGCGTGAGTCCGGAGCACCCACGGGGGCCTCCAGCCACCTTCGCAGGCTCTGGGCCTTCACAGGCCCGAGCTCTCCACTGGCTTCCAGGCGGTTCACTTCTTCCCGCACATGGCCGCGCCACTTTTTGGGGAAGGCTGAGATCACACGGCCTTTCTCCACACCAAAGGCGTCTCGCAGCAAAAGATGATGCGGCCACTGGGCAAATAATCTCGGGTCGAGCGCTATCTCCTTGATCATGGGAGAGTGTTAAAAAAGTTCAGCACTGCGTTCTGCAAAAAAGCCACCAGGCCACGGAACAGCGAAGTCACCATCAGCAGTCACCGGAAGTTCGATTACTTCACTTCCGTTTTCTCCCGGTTGCACATAAAGCACTGCCACATCTTCCGGTCGAATTGGCGTCTTGCCATCTGGAAGCGTGTTGTCGTTGGTTTCACGAATCCGGCGCATTACACGCAGGATCAAATGCTCGCTGTGGGTTTCGATGAGGAAACGATTCCCCCGTTCCTTCGCCGACTGGATGAAAAGGTCCGCCAGTTCAGTTTGCAGGGCTGGATGAATGTGAAGTTCTGGCTGTTCGATTGCGATCAGACGGTTCTCTGAACCAAAAGCCGACGTCACAAGTGGCATCATCTGGCTGAAGCCAATACCCATGTTTGATGGCGATACACCCTTAGTGGACGTCAAACCATAGAAGTGAACTTTGGCTGAGTCGAACCCCCCCCCCGTTTTTGTTCGATTTCTTTGTCGGACTGTTTCCAGCTTGCCCCGTAAGTAGGTCAGGGTTTGATTCAGTCCGCCGAGCAAAAATGATTCAATTTCATCCACGTCTGAATTATCTTGAAGAGATTTGTAATGAGCCAGTCCGAGCTGCCAGCAGTCATTATAGACTGCATCGTGAGCATTTTGACGTGCCACGGATTTCCGTTCGTCTTTATCCTCGTATTCATCTTCAAGGTTTTGCTCCATGTCAAAAGCCACAGGTTCAATGACTGATTCATAGAACTGCTCATCGGAGTTCAGTTTGGCTTCGAAAGCTGTTTCGACTAGCTGATCTATATTGGGCACTTCCGAAAGAGATTGAAGCAGTTCTTTAAGTGATGAGTCAGGGAACAGCCGTTCCAACTCGAGCCGATACTTGGTTTTGAAAATGTCGCTTGCCAGCCAGACATTCACCTTGGCGAGCAGTTCGGGCTCTGCTGCGAGGCTCCACCACTCCGCTACACCCGGCTCTTCAAGTTGTGCTTTAGTGATAACATCACAAATGGGTCGAATAGGCCCATGATAGATGAGTTTGGTCAGCGCATCTCTCACAGAGTCATCGACCATCTTAATTTGCGTGGTCATCGTCAAATTGATTGAATCGACGGCAGTTTTGATTTTCCTCATCCATGCGGCACCTAGCTCGGTGGACTTTCCTTGTCGGTGCTGCTCTTCGAGTACACTCAATAAATCTATTTCATCTTCCTTGCTATCCTCAGCCCTATAGTGGTCTGCATCCGCCCCTGGTAGAGCCATATTCTTTTGAAGGGCTAACCGGTTCTTGATCGTTCTATGAACCAGATCATCAAGCCTGCGTTCGGTGTCCGATTCCAACTTTGCAGAATCCATGATTTGGCTAAGCTCATCGCTCAGGTTTTTGATCCTAAGAAGTTTCGAACTAAGATTGCCAGAATAGGTTACCACCTCGGACTGATTCTGCTTCAACGACAAAGCTACCGTTTCAAGGCCACCACTGGATGAATTCTCTCTCCATGCTAGGCCGAGTTCGAAAATTTTCTCCTCTGATTTGCCATCCGGGTGCACGGTGAATCCAAAGGAAATGGGATTCGTGTTTCCATTTCGAACAATGTCGGCATAGGGGCCAGGATGGCGTTCGCCAGCGGCATCACTTTTGGATAGCCTGCCATTTAATATGGCATGCTGCGCGACTAGCAGGGATCGCAGGAGCGAAGATTTGCCGGCGCTGTTCGGACCAAAAATCAAGGTGAGGGGCTTTAGTGGCACACGTTGAGGTGTGCTGAATGCTTGATAATTGCCGATGGAGAATTCGGTAAGCATGTGATGCAGCGGTTAAGATTTCACGGTTTGCTTTTTCAGGATTTCGACATGGACGGAACTGGGCGGCAAGCCTAGCAGTGCTTTGATTTCGTTGATTTGCTCCGCCTTGTGTTCCGTGGATGTGTTCGTATTCACGAACCAGCCCGTACTGCCAATGCGGTGATGGCTGTATGCCTCTCCCTGTTTCGGATTCATGAAGTCGCGCAGCGGAGTTTGTGAAACGAGAGCATTCTTCAAAACACGAATGGCTTGAATTCGTGGCAGCACATCCGAGCCGAGAACTTCGATGAGTGTTTGGATAAAGCGAACCAGAGAAGTGGCTGCTTGGGGCTCATCAATGAACATCTCCGGACGGTCATGACCTGCGGTACGCCAGTTGATCGTGATGCGAAGGCGGGTTTGCGGCTCTTTGGTTTGCTCAGCTTTCGTGAGCGCGTCCAAAGCGTTTATCTGCTGCTGCCAGTCGCGACGGGCTGTGATCAGGCTGTCCAAGACACTGCTAAGCGGTTTCAGCGCCGCAGTGATCGCTGAGACTTTGGCCATATCACCAGCAATGGCTGCTGTTGCGATGGCCTGCCGGGCCGCCGCGTCTGCGGACTGGGTTTGGGTCTTCCAAGTTTGAATGTCGCTCATTTGATGGTGAGAGGTTTAACAGCGCGGCGGACAAATTGCCAGCAGCACGATTTCATGTAGCATGATTACACAGTCATGTTCAAACATCTAGCCAACCAGTCCGGCCTATCCCTCGAACGTCTCGCCTCACTTTGCGAGGTGGCGGAAGCGGGGAGCATCGGGCAAGCTTCGCGCGGGGATGTGAACAAGCAGAGCCAGCTCAGCCGACAGATCGCTGAGCTAGAGGCAGTGTTTGGCGTGGAGCTGCTGGCGCGTCAGAGCAGGCCCTTCCGCCTGACGGCTCAGGGGAAGGAGCTGGCACAG
>Ga0114968_10002250_pt1 | contig 14839 bp, 8 predicted proteins | sample M_130807_EF_Meta_FD_87020 | JGI IMG/M metagenome (GOLD analysis project Ga0114968, IMG submission 87020) | Freshwater microbial communities from Lake Montjoie, Canada to study carbon cycling - M_130807_EF_MetaG | ecosystem: Environmental > Aquatic > Freshwater > Lake | place: Lake Montjoie... | reverse complement strand
TGTTATATATGTTATATGTTATATATGTTATATGTTATATATGTTATATGTTATATATGTTATATGTTATATATGTTATATGTTATATATGTTGTAGATTATTTATTTTTTTCTTCATATCGGGCAAATACGTCGTCTGCATTGTCATTCATAGCAAAATCAAAAGGAGGTAAATCAACAAGTTTCCTATTATTTTCTCTATAAGGGAATTTATAATCATGTTCTCCTAATTTGCCTAATTCTTTTCCTATTTTTTGCATATATCTTAATATATCATCATTTCTATCTACATTTTTAAATATAGGTAGTCTAATAATAAATGAATTTTCATTATTTTCTAGATATGAAACTTTATTATCAATATTGTCTGCAAGTATACTATTAATTATTGGTAATCGCATATTACCCAAATTAATAGTAATATAATTATTATATTCGCCTATAATATCATTCCTTTTATATTCTTCTGAACCTTTTTCATATTTTATTCCTTCGCCTAATGATAATTGTAAATAATTATTATACGGATTCATATCAAGCAATTCTTCCAATCTAACTGCATCTATTTCGAATTCATTATATTCGCTTGAATAAAAAAATAAAATTTTATTCAATTCTTCCAATCCTTCATTTCTTATCATTTTTTGCAATTTTTCTACTTCCCTTTCCAATTTTTTATTTCTTGTTTCTATTTCTTTCAATTCTCGCAATCTTTCTACATCCCTTTCCAATCCTTCCGTCATTTTCTTTATTGCATATTCCGATTCTTGATTCAATCCTTGTTTTATATTTTCCAATATTTCAAATCCTCCATTTCTTATTGCTTCCGCTTCCAATTTTATTGCTTCCGCTTTCAATTTTTCTTCTTTAGCTTCCAATTCTTGCAATTCTTTTATAACCAATTTCATTACTTCTATCTTATTTAAAAAATCAAGATACTTGTTTACTTCTTTAATCCTTATTGGTAATCTTTTGTTAATAGCTTCTTTAATATCCACATGCGAATTATATGTAGGTTTATTTGTTAAAAATTTAATTTTATTACATATTTCATCAAGGTCATCGTCTGTTAATTTAGTATTTGTATTCAAATTTATTAACCCTTCTTCTTTAATATTTTTAATGCATTCCAATATATAATTATATATTTCAATTGTATCAAAACAATAATAATGAGTTATTTTTTTTTTAACGTCGTAAGATAAAATAGACACTACATATTTTCTATCTTTGTCACCTAATTCGTCTATAGAGTTTAGTGTAATAGGGTCTTGAGCATCTTTATTACAATATGGATTTAATTTTACAACATCTTGTTTATTACTACTACTTTTATTACTACTACTACTTTTATTACTACTACTTTTATTACTACTACTTTTACTACTACTACTTTTACTACGTTTAATTAATACAGAGGGGTTAATATATTTATTAAAAAATCTTGCATATAATCTCAATATAGTATCATATGCTATTATAAATGAACTTAAAATAGATTGGTTAGAATATAATTTATTTTGATTTATATTGAAAATTACTTGCCCATAAATAAATTTGATTTCTTCTTCATTTTGTGATGATATTTTGCTGTAATAATTAATTATATCATTATGTATCAATCCATTTGCAAAATGCATATGATAAATATAATAGACGTATTTCAAAGTCTTTTGATTATGAAGTGCTATTTTGTAATTCTCAAGAGTAATCATTGATTCTTGCATATATAATATGTATTTAAAATCAATACACATATTCAATACCAATTTACCAATAGATATATCGGTTTTATCAAGGTCCATATTATTTTGTAATAAGTCCTCTATTAAAACATAGTTGTCTTTTGCGAATGATTGCGATTTTGATGATTGATTTACAGCTGTCTTTTTGAAAGGAACCCTACTAAAAGCCTTATTTTTATATTCTTTTAATATTGCCACAAAACCTGTCTTTTTTATTGTAGGATCTTTTGTTTTAATAGCATTATAAATATTTAAATATAATTTTATTTCACTATCTTCACAATAACTACTATCGAACTTATATTTTCTCGTTCTTTTTATAAAATATTTTATAAAAAGATGATCATATGTTATATACTCACTATTGTCAGAAATATTAATTTCATAATGTACAATAGACATATTTGTGTTAATATAATTACAATCATCTTTTGTTAATATATATCCTTTTTGTGGATTTGTAAAAAGACGATGATATGTCATATACTCATTATTGTTAGGGTCAGGAGTTTTAATTTTAGAATGTATAATAGGCAAAATTTTCTTAATATATTTACAATCCCTTGTTGTTAATATATATCCTTCTTGTGGATTTATAAAAAGATGACCATATGTTATATACTCACTATTGCCAGGAATATTAATAATAGAATGTATAATAGGCAAATTATTCTTAATATATTTACAATCCTCTATTGTTAATTCATATCCTTCTTCTGGAAGAGCAATCCTTATATCTTTTATTAAAGCATCCATTATTTTTTTATATAAAAACACATATCTACTTTTTGGATGTATCGACAAAGGGACTACCTTCTTATTATATGGGTCAATTAATGGGTTTTCAATCCACCTATTCGCAATTTCGATATTTAATTGAGGTATATCTGGGTGAATTGCAGTTTGTCTTCTAAACATAGTCGGAAATGGATTATGAAAATAAGGATGTTTAGATGAACGAGGTCCTCTATTACCATTAATTGATTGCGAAGGTATATCGGCAGGATGAACTGTGCTTATTCTTGGCATTTATACTTTTCTATAATATTTTTTATTATAAACTAAAAATAAGCAATCGTAGAAAATCAAATAAAAAATGATATTGTATTTAAACAGATATACTAACAATGCAAACATTTAAAAAGAATTATTTATATGAATTGCCTGATGAAATCCAGAGCCTTATATATAAAAAGGTATTTAATGAAACGCTAAACAGTATCTGTGATATGAGAGATGCTCTTGATAATTATAACAAATTAGTAGAATATATTAAGAACAACAAATATGATGCTTACAAAACACGTGCAATATGGAGTATTATTCTGTGCTATAAAAAAGATATAGGAGATCCTTATTATAAATATTCCTTATATTACGCAGATAATGAGACGGATTTATTGCGACTACATAAAACAGAGATGATTGAATATAATAGCGAGTATTCTACTATAAAATACTTGGATTTTGCAATATATCCTATACAGGATAGTTTGCCAACAGATAATTATAGAGATGTTAAAAAAATATTAGAAGAATATACTGGTATTTTCTTGGATAATTATGGAGATAAATATCATAATATTAAAGGGATTGAATTATGCAATGACAAGATACGAATAGAATACAAAGAAGAATATATATTTAAATGTAATATTGATATATATAATAATATATTAGAAACATATAATTTTGTAGTAAATATATTTAATATACTACATATGTATAATAATTTATATCCTGCGTATAACATGGAATTTATCGACGACCTTGGCAACTTACGCGAATGGTTTGAATACAATTCATTCTTTTGCGGTTTTTCAATCAATAAAACAGGCAATGTAATTATCCCTCGCTTTTACTCTGCAAGGTATGTTTAGGATATTCAATTAAATTAATTCTTCTTATTAAAGCGTAAATATAGATGGGTTCATAGCTAAAGCTTCCCATTGTAGTTTACTATAATTAGTTATTGATTCATACTCTTTCTTTGGTAATTTGCCTTCGTATTCTACTCTATGCTTTAATAATTCACCTGCATTTGGATTGTTAGAGAAAACAGACCATACTATTTTATCCCGGTTTACATTTAATATATGAATTGCTTTTGGATTTCCTGATAGATAATACCAATTTATATTTTGCGGTCTAACTTTTAATTCCTCTTCTAATAATTTAATCGCTTTTGGATTTGTTGCTAATTTACCCCAATCTATTTTATCCCGATTTGCTTCTAATAATTCTATAGCTTCTGGATTAGCTGATAATACCCACCATTTTATTTTTTCAATCTCTTCTAAACTTGCATATTCTTCTTCTGATAATTTACTCTCTTCATCTATTTTCCTCCTTAATAAATCGATTGCCTTTGGATTTAATGATACATTACGCCAATCTATTATATAATCTTTCTTTTTTAATTGTTTGTATGATGGCATATCAAATCTCTTAAAATTACCCTTTTTATCCTTTTCTGTAGTGTATCTTGTTAATTCCTTTTCATCTTCCCATTTTCTCTCTAATAAACTAATAGCTTCTGGATTTTTTGATAAATTTCCCCAGCTTACTTTGTCTTGAGTTTTTAAACGTTTAAATTCTGGTTCCTCCATAGCAAATTCCTCGTCATATTTCGCTATTAGCATTTCAATAGCTTTAGGATTTGTATTAGCAGATAAAAAATCCCAAAATATTTTATTGTAATTTTCTGGCAAATTTAAAAATTCAATTGCTTCTGTAGATGTATTAGCTGACATAATATGCCAACATATATTCGCATCTCTCCTATAGCCACGGGATGCAATATCTAACTGATTTTCTTTAATTATTTGGATTGCCTTTGGGTTTGTATTACCAGAAAAATCTGGCCATTTTATTTTATCCCTATGCGCGTCAAGTATTTCAATTGCATCTGGATTTTCGGATAGAGTATACCAGTCTATATCAGGGTTATTTGGTTTAACCATAAGTTCTGCTTTTACTAATTCAAGTGCTTTTGAATTTTTATTTTTTGATAATTGACTCCAAACTATGTATTTTTTATTCTCTGGCAAACTTAAAAAATCAATTGCATTTGGATTTAATGAAATAAAATGCGATATTTTGCGAAGAGATTGAAGAATCCATTCTCTTAATTTATATTTAAGTAATAATTTATATTTTTTTGCAATTTTTTTCATTGCATCATCTGGTAAATCTAATATTGATAATGCTTTTGATGTCAAACCATTAAGCAGCAAATCGGGAGGTAAATCTTTTATTGGAGATTTTTTCGCGCTATTTCTTTCTCTTTTTGTTCGTAGTGTTGAATCTATATATTCTTTCAATCTTTCCGCATTTTCACAAAGCTCTGTTAATTTACTTACTTCTATTCTTAATGCTCTTGCCATCATTCTTTTAACCATTTCATTTTTACATATTAATTCACAATCTTCGATTGAAAGATTATTCAAACGAAGAGAATCGTTTGATGATTTTGATGATTTCGATGTGTTTGATGATTTTGGTTTATTTGTCATGATTCTATATATTGTATCTGCTTTTTGACTTTTTTCATATTCTTCTTTTTTTGCTTGTTGTAATAATGATAAACGTGGCATTTCTTAATATCTATTATATAAATTATATAAATATAAAAATAAGTTATTGAAGAGAAGTAATTTATGTCCTATTTTCTAATTATAAAAAATAAAATTTGATTATATAATATTTATATTATTAGAATAAGAAACAACCAATAAAACGACACTTACCAACCAAAGCACATCAATCGAACAACAAAGTAGTATTTCAAAGATGTCCGCGAATGCAGCGAATGCTGTTCATTTCAAGAAGATTATCGCAAAGATGCCCAAAACCTTGACAGTGAAGGAGGTTGACGAATTTTGCAAGAATGCAAAGAAGGATATTAAAGCAAAGAATAATAAAGAAAAAAAAGATAAGAAAATCCAAGACGAACTCGTTGGGTATGTGCTTAAGCCTGGTGAGTATTTTATAACAGTAACGAAAAATAGAAAAAGTATTAATGACCCGATAGTAGAACCGGAACCAAAGAATAACCTTGCGGAATTGGAAAAGGAATTTGTAAAAATATCTCTAAATAGACATAGTTTATTATTTGTAGACAAAGCACCTACTAAACAGGTTATGTTGGGAAATGTAAATCGCAAAGAAACTGAACTTTGTGAGATATGCTGTGTCGTAAAGAAATCACAGCAAATGATGCCTTGTTATAATTGCCCATATCCTTGTTGTAGCGAGTGTTTCCTTAAAAGGGCATATATGACATTAAAAAAGGGAAATCTTGATGGACGCTGTTTTGGTTGCAGGGCGGAATTAGTTGTTGCTAAAAAATGAAAGGGCGTTGTTTACAGATTTGAAGATTTACAATGAGACAAAACCTTCTTATAAAAATAATTATTTGTAATTGTAATGATATTTTCAATGTTAATGCAAAGAAGACTTATATGACTCACTATCTTTTTTATTAACAAATCTAAAATGACAGTTATTACTTATATTAATATATTTACCTTTTTCATCCTTCCCACCACCATAATATTCTTGCATATCTTTAGGCAATTCTTTAAATTTACGCATATCTTTAGATTCCGATATAGGAATATTTTTAAAGTCTTCATATATTTTCATATGATCAATAGTTGCTTTATCAGTATCAGACTTGATTCTTGCTCCTTGTTTTGTCATATCTTTTATACTCATAATGCCCCCCGTAAACAAACCTGTATCTTCTAAAACAAGCTCTTCTTGAATTGCGCGTTTGTATAATTTAGAATTATGGGTATTTTGTTGAGTATCATCACTTAATAATATTTTAATAAAATCTATAAAATTACCTCTACCACGCCCACCATCACGTGTGCATTTTAGAAAAAATCTTGCTCTTTTCAACAAAGTTTCTTCAAGATTTTTTATCAAAGTAAATAATTCAATATATTCTTTTGAATTAGGGGATAAAACATTTTCTCTCCCCTGTGCTTGACTTGTTTTTGTATTTCCTTTTAATGTTTTACTAATAAAGAATAAATAATTTTCTGATACAGAAGTGATAATTTCCATTAATTTAGTAATTCTTTTGTAGCACCAATCAAAATGTTTTGCTAAATCTTCATTACTTGCTTCCTTATATTTAATAAACAAATGGTTCCAATCTCTCATATATTGTATATGTTCTCCGACTTCCTCATTCTTTTTAAATAACGGGTTTATGGAGCCATTAAGATATGCACCAGCATCCCTAAATCCCTCTATTTTATCAGCATATATTTTACCATCTCCTTGTTCCTCTTGTAAATTCAGTTTTTTATTATCATGTTTAATGCTGTTAAACATAAATATTGTATCAATTAAGAAATTATTAATATTATATTTATACTGGTCTGTGCGATTATTTTTATAGTCTTTTAACAATATACCAGTAGATATAGGACATTTATTGAATTGCGTGCCAGTAATTTTATTCTTTGCTTTATTTGCACCATGAATAAATATATAGTCTATGCATGGTATATCAAGCGCCTTGTAACAATCCTTAATAAAGTGTTGATGTATACTATATTTAATATCTTCTAAACTTCCTGAAATTAATGGCACCCCTCTATCAACATATAATTCATACTCTTGACCAAGACTAAAATATAAAAATTCTTCCTTTCTTTCTCTATGTGTCATACCCCATTTATCATTAATTATTTTGCTATTTAAATTACTTCGCAATACTTTGTATATTTCTAAATTGTCTTTGTATGGCACCTCTTTAACCGTTTTCCATAAATCACCTAAAATATAAGCACATGTTGGCATTACATTATTATTTACAGTTATTCTGTAAGTTACATATTTATTAATTGCGGTTGCTTTTTTTTGGTCTAATAATTTATCATAGAGAAGATTATTTTGCGATACTGATGGTGTTCTAAACAATCGACAAAGGATGACGCATATTCCTCCAACATTAAACTCCATAATAATTTTAATTCTTGATTGTGGTAAAATAAGTATTTGATTTAATTGGTCTTTTAAATTTATATATGAATGTTTATCATCTACTTCAAATATATAAATAAGACCAACATTATTTTGACCAATTCCTGAATAAATCGACGCAGTATAAACATTTAAACTTGTTGATAAAAACCCTAAAATTTCTATTTCTTTCCCCTTTCCACCTATACTATGCAACCTATTTTTTGTTCCGTGATATAGATATATTTTATTATTTTTATAGTTAGGCCTAATAGTCTCATCTTTGTAAGCACCAACAGTTTTTGTAATTCTTGATGTCATATCTTGAATTCTCTGTGCGTTCACAAGAGATTTTACAGATGCATATTCATCAGTTAATACCTTGTATATTGTTTCATTCAAATATTTACTGTATGGTGATATTCCATAATTTTTATAAGATGTTTCGAGTTCTCCGAGGACACCATATTTTACATCAATACCGAATGGTTGCCATTTAGTTGTCATAGGATAACAATATTTTAGATTTGTATCAGAACCAATATTTTTGTGATTTAAAGGTATCCACGAAAATAATGGAAAAGTACCTGTGTATTCATAATTATAGTAGATTTCTTGCATATGTTGAACCATAAATTTTTGAACATATATTGGGTCTTGTCCATTAAGCGAATATAATATATTTTTACGTATCATATCATCGCCTCCATATTCAGTTTCATTATTGCCGTAAGAAATATCTCTCATATCTTTTATTATCGCTTCATAATGGTCATTTTTAATTGTTGCTTCCTTTGCTATTCCAGTTATAGTAGGAAGTTTTCCCAATCTATCATTAATTATATCTGTAAGATATGAAAAAGGTTTATTAGTTGCTATGGTATTATCCAAACTCCACAAAAAGATAGTTTTAGGCAATAAACCATTTGTTATATTATAGTTTATATTTAATTTGTCAATAACTTCCTTAGCATATTTTAATGTATCAGGAAATTTATAATTATTGAAATCTTTTCTAATATAATAACTGGTATTAAGTTTATTATATAGGATTATATGACTAATATAATTATTACCACCATTACCAGAAGGGTCGTATTTAAATGCTTCAAAAACATGCTGGCGATTTATTAATGTATTAAGATGATAATTTTCTATCGTTTTAGGATCTAAATTGATATTAGTATGAGTTACTTCTTTTGTTAAATCATGCTTCTGATATATTATAATTTTATCATCATAAAAATATTTTTTGAACTCGTCATAAGGAACTAATGATTTGCTCTCATAATATTCGCGAAATGTATCATCATACATAAATACTTTTAAATCCAATTGAGAAGTATTATCTAAATATAATTCATTATAATAATATGGTAAATGTAGATATTTTGTGTATATTATAATAATAATTGAGTTAATTACATTTGATATATATTTATATTCTTTTAATATACCATCCTTGCAATTATCATTTAATTCATCGCAACATTTATTAAATTCGTCAACAAGTCCTTCAATATATTTATCAATAATTTGTATGTATTTTCTCATAACTTCCTTCCATTTTTCAAGTGCAAGACGTTTTTCTTCCTCCTTTTTTTCAAATGCAAGACGTTTCGCATCTTTTACTGCTTGTGCATCTTTTTTTCCCTTATCAATATTTGTAAGTTTTTCATTTAAAAGATCTAATGATTTAATATTAACTATTTTTTTAATTGATTTTTGTAGTTCTTTATTATGGTTAAAGGTAAAATAACATTTAGACATAAAACTTTTAAATATTGGACTTTTTAATGCAATCTCTCTGTTTGTTATTGGATTAATAAACGTTAATAATTTAATTTCTTCTGCTGTCTTCCCACGTTTTTTCTTTCTTATTTCTTTTACTAATTCAATACAATCATTCTCTGTAAGTTTATCGGCATTTGTACTCAAAGACCCTGTGTTTTTCACTATAGAATTTATGCTTTTTGGTGAAAAATCAAGTTTTGCACTTGACTTACTTGACTTTGGTTTATTTGTTGCGGCACCAGGTGGTGATTGAGGTGATTGAACGCGATGAACTGGAACAGGAACATTTGTCGTGACTTTGGGAGGTGATTTCCTTCGCGGAGAAGGTGCTCCAGCTGGAGAATTACTTCCATGAGAAGATGCGCCTGGCGTTGCACCTGGAGTTGCGCCTTGAAGAGGAGTTGCGCCTGGGGATGATTTACGTGTTGGCGATGGCCTATTCCTAACATCATATAAATACGCTTCATGTATAAATTTTACAACATGCTCTTTATATTTTAGATTGTTTCCTTTTATAATTACATATTGTTCACTCCATTCACCATAATAACATTTAGATAAAAAACTGAGAGTAATAGGACTATCTCTTTGAACATCTTTTTTTGTTAGTGGATTAATCCATTCTGTAATATTATGTGTATATAAATGATGTAATAAATATTTACAATGAGCTTCTGTAATTTCATCATATCTACTATATAGTGTTTTTAAACTAGGATGCACTTTTATTGGTTTTAATTTTTGCACGGACATGATATATATACTACTTTTATAATAATATATTTAAAAATAAGGTTATTAATACTATAAGATTGCTGTCGATTAAGCTTATTTATCATGTTATTGGGATTTACATTAATGACTTCATTATGGGGTTAAAGGTGTTAAAGGGGTTAAAGGTGTTAAAGGTGTTGATGGAGAACCCATATCATTGCTTGCATTCCTGGAAAGTGAGGGAACTGGGAGAGGTGAGGCATTTGGGGAACGAGGGGTTAAAGGCGTAGACGGTAGGGAAGATTCAACCATATCATCGCTTGTTTTCCTGGACGAGGATGAACTTTTCAATGAGGCTGGCGTTTTTGCGGCAGGTTTTTTTGCGAGTGAAATCTTTGCAGGAGCAGATTTTGCACCAGGCGTTTTTGCGGCAGGTTTTTTTGCGACTGGCGTTTTTGCAACTGGTTTTTTTGCGAGTGAAATCTTTGCAGGAGCGGATTTTGCACCAGGTTTCAATAAAAGCATATTACCAGAGGATGAACGGAATCTTATAGGATGTTCAGAAGGATACGAAGGATCACCGCGGTCAAGAACAAATATAGATGAATTCGCTAATAAATATTCCAAGTGTATATTTTTTGGTGTTTTTTTATATGCTTCTTCTAATATTTTTATAGCTTTACTATTAGAACATAAACTGGGCCAATTTATTTTATTTGGTTCAAATAAAAAATTATTCTCTATATGCGGGAACGAGTGTATTTTTTTTTCTAATTCAACATTTTCATTTATCATTTTCAATTTTATGAATTCTAATAGATCATCATTCGCACTCAATTTTAGTTTATTATATTCTATTCGCTGTTTTAATTCTTTAATTACTCTTTCTCTTTCAGCAAGTTCTTTGTTGGTTTCTTTCATTAATTTTTCTTCGACTTTAATTCTTTGTTTTATTAATGGGATTGCACTCTCGTTTAGAGACAAACCTGCCCAAATTATTTTATCCTTATTGGCTTCTAATAAATGAATTGCAGCATAATTACCAGATAATAGTTCCCAATCTATTTTTTCATGATATTGTAATATTCCAAGTTCTTCTGCTGATAATCCTTTTTCAATTATTATTCTCTTTCTTAAAAATTCAATAGCCATTGGATTAGGATTACCAGATAAACTACCAATATTTATTAAATTTGGGACAGACTCGAATAAATATTGAAGAACATATGTTGAACGATTACTTGATACTTTTGCCCAATTTAACTTTTCAGCATCATGTAAACTATAATAATCTTCTATACTCATTTGAGTCTCTTCCAGGTGTTTATCAGAAATCAGAGTTCTTGCTGCCGAATTTACTGAAAAATTTCCCCAATGAAAATTTGCTGGATTTTTTTCTTTTTCCCATATTAAAAAATTATATGCAGCTGAATTACCTGCCAGCTCATCGTATTCTATCATTTTAGGAGATTCGATGTATGCTTTTTCTATTAATGGTATTGCAATTGGATTTTTACATAATTCTTTCCAATCTAATGATTCAGGCCCATTTTCTCTGTATTTCCCTTTTAATATTTCAATTGCAGTTACATTTGTATTTGCACATAACCATTTTGGCCACTCATAGGGTTCTATTTTCCCTTGTTCGAGCTGTTCGTCGAGTATAGTCGAGATCCAATCTCTTAATTTATATTTAAGTTGAGCTTTGTAATCCTTATAAACTATCTTTTTCATTATTTCAGGAGGTAATAAATTAAATACTTGTAATGGTTCTGTGCGTTGTGAAGAAGGCAACCCTTGTGTTATTTTAGCTTGTTTTGATTGTCGAAGATGTAAGTTTTGTTGTTGAGGTAATTTTGGTTGTTGAGGTAAGTTTTTTTTATCTATTTTTAATACTATCATGTCTAATGCAGTTGCATGCTTTTTTAATTCATGTTGTTGTTCATCATATTGTTGGTTCCATGGTTTATACGGCCGTGTCATGTTTCTAATATATATATATATATATTATACAAAAATAAGTATATTTAATATAAGTAAAGATGTCTAACCCTCAAAATCCAAAGCCATTCCCTTTTAATACTTGCGAAGTTAGAGGTGATGTAGTAGACCAACCTTATTCTGCCTCTATAAATATTTTGTCATGTATTATTCTTCTTTATTTATTGTCCATGTCTAAACATATAGAGATACAGTTTTTTATACTATCCTTATTAATATTCCAAGCATACCATGCATATTCTCACATGTTTTGGAGCAAAAATGAAGAAAGTTTAATACACGTATATATTATCCATTCAATCACATATGTTATAATAATTGCACTTATTACAGCAATCTCATTTATTAGTGGCAAACCCCCTAATATTCCTATAATATTTGCTGTAATTATGCTCGATATGTTCATACTGTATAATTATATAGGAACAGTATATAACGCAATATCTGGGATAAATATATGGGTAGTTGTGCTCATTACCGGGTTGTGGAATGTTAAATTACCTATAATTGTCAAGCAACTTCTACCGATATTGTTAATATTATTTGGGGTCGTCATTATATTATTCTTCAATGAAAAATATAATTGTCAAGCAATGATGGATGCTTATCCTTTCCCATACCATACGGCGATAGAGATAGTGGGACTTATTATATCAGCACTATTCGCCTACATATTTATATTGTTAGAATTAGAAAAATAAAAATTGATATGATACGTTGTCTCTTTTGTTACAAACACAACAAGAACAACCAATATGAGTTATGATGATAATGAAATAATTGAGCAATTTGAAAAGATTAATTCGAAGGCAGCTGCGAATGTTAAGAATGTTGCAAATAATACTAATATTGCAAATAATACAGAATCATCGCAGTTCTTTAATATTTCAGACAAGATAATTGATAAACTGTGCGAAGACAAGTTCCTAATTAAGATTAGTTTTAGGGAACTTATGGCATACGCAAGTCCCATTGTATTTAACAGAGATTTAGAGCAATCTAAAATAGATGAATTATATATGTCTGTTGTGGATGGTTATGCAATCCCCTTTACATTAGATGCAATCTATGATAAGAAAAGTAAGGTTGATGAAAAGATTATTAAAATCATTAACGGAAATCATAGGCATGGTGCAGTATGTAAATATATTACAGAGCATGACAAGTTATTTAATTGCAGTTACAATGTATATGTGTGGATATATGCTGTGGACGACTGTGAGACTACCAATGTTAAGCAAAGTATCGAATTATATACAAAGATTAATAACCATCTTCCATTCAAAGAGTTAATAATCGTAGATATAAATGTAATGGAGTTTCTTAACAAACTATGCAAGCAAAAGAGATTTAAGGGGCTTATATTAGCAAACCAAAATCAAACATCGCATCAACCAAAGGTAAATAAAAAAGAGATATTTAACCTTCTAAATACAAACAAGGAGATATTAGAATCTTTCGTTTCAAAGTTCTCACAAAATAAAAATAACTTAATTATTACAGATGAAATTTTAAATCAGTTTATTGATAATATACATGAGATTAATCATAGATTGTCGCTTAAAGGTATTAATAATTTATATTGTGAGAGCCAGCTTTCTCTAAACAGGGGATATTACGAGCAAGCAATAGAATTAGGGTTCTTTCTAAACCTAAAAAAATCTAACTATCCTAAAGAAATATGGATTACTTACCTATGTAATCCTGCAGACATATAACTATGAATATCTGCGAACACCAAATTATACAACTCCGTATTTTCTATCTATCTTGTGTCTATGTAAGAATATATAAATTATAAATAATAATATTAAACAGATTGCAATATTAACTACTATGAAAAGCATCATCTCGATAATAAATTCATATACTTCTTTGAGAAACAATTCAAATCTTTCTTTTTTAGATTTTCTGTCATCATATCCACTATGACGAGGTGAATGATTCCTGGACCGCGTATCATACCTCTTGTAATCGGAAATCAATGCCATCTTTTGCTGTTCGATTGGTTGTCTGGTTGGTTTGCTGTTCGGTGCTTGTCTGTTTGGTTCTTAAAAAAATAATTCAAACCGAAATATCAATTTTCAAAATTTTTTTAAAAAATTAGAACACATTTAGTAATTTTCAACAAATGACACAAATTCAAATAATTCGCATAATATATAATAAGCCATACCTAAATAAATCTTCGATAGGTCGCTTTCAACAATATTAATTATATTTTCACAACGTTTCTTATTTATAACAAAATTTTGTATTGCTTTTTGAATACCGTATTCAAATATTATCTGCTCTAAATCCTTCTTCTCATATAAAGGCAACTCTAAATGATTGAAAATATATCCATGTGTGTTTTTAATTAACCAATCCTTATTTGCATTTCTAATATTTTTAATTTTTTCATATATGCATTTTGCAATATTATTTGTAATATTATTAGAATTATTTTTCAATAATATTTTGTAATATACTTGCGATGATGTAGTATTTTTAATTTTGTCAATAAATCTTTCAACATCTGCATTATCACATTTAGGAAGCGTAGGTTCTAAAGTTTGCTTATTTGTTTTTTTATGCATTAATTTAGTATCTAATGTAATTGG
>Ga0114968_10002249_pt1 | contig 14840 bp, 12 predicted proteins | sample M_130807_EF_Meta_FD_87020 | JGI IMG/M metagenome (GOLD analysis project Ga0114968, IMG submission 87020) | Freshwater microbial communities from Lake Montjoie, Canada to study carbon cycling - M_130807_EF_MetaG | ecosystem: Environmental > Aquatic > Freshwater > Lake | place: Lake Montjoie... | reverse complement strand
TAAAAGCGCGCCGTCCAAGCGACGGGCAGCAGTACAAACAGCAGATGGTGGAGACTGATCAGCACAAGTGTATGGAGATGGCGGAGGGCTAGACGCCCGTCAATCATGGAATCTTGGGGGCATTGATGACAGGTTGAGGCATGTGACATCGTTTGCCGCTGCCATGCGATGCTTTCTCGCTTTTTTCTGCTCTCCGCTTTTCAAGCCGGTGGAGGAAGAAAAATGCGCCAGTGAAGTGATTGTCGCTGCGTTTTACTCCTGTCATGCATGACATCGACCCCACCCTCCCTGAGCACCTCGTCCGCCGCGATTTCCTGAAGAAACTCGCCGCCGCAGGCACCGCCGCGTGGATGACCGGTGAGCCGCGCGCCATCTGGGCAAAAACAGGCGAGAAGGTCACGCACCCACCGGCAAAGGCCGATGCCTGCATCCTGCTCTGGATGGCAGGCGGCATGGCGGCACCGGACACGTTTGATCCGAAGGGCTACCTGCCCTTTGAGAAGGGGCTGGAGGTCAAACGCATGCTCAGCACCTTCCCCGCGATCAACACCAGCGTGGATGGCATCAAAATCTGCCAGGGCCTGGAAAACATCGCGCAGGTGATGGACCGCGCCACCCTGATCCGCAGCGCGGTGCAGCCGGACCTCGGCAGTATTTTGCACTCCCGGCACCAGTATCACTGGCACACCGGTTATGTGCCGCCGCAGACGGTTGCCTGCCCGCACATCGGCTCCTGGATGGCCAGGGTGCTCGGCCCGCGCAATGCGGTGATGCCCGCGTTCATCAATATCGGCCAGCGGCTCGAAGGCGTAGGAGAAAGCGAAGAACTGAAGGCCTTCACCACCGCAGGATTTTTCGGCAGCGAGTTCGGCCCCATGAACCTGCCGTTTCCAGAAGAGGCCGCGCAGTCGGTGAAGCCGCCGAAGGGCATGGACGCGAATCGTTTTGCCAATCGCGACCGACTCTTCCGAAAACTTGTCGATCAAAGCCCGCAGCGCGAGTTCATGAGCGACTACCAGCAGGAGTCCATGCTGCGCAGCATGGACAACGCCTACCGTCTGCTCAGCGCGAAAGAGCGCGAGGCCTTCGACATCACGCTGGAGCCGAAGGAGAGCTACGCCAAGTATGACACGGGCCGCTTTGGCCGTGGCTGCCTGCTGGCACGGCGATTAGTGGAAGCTGGCTCGCGCTTCGTCGAGGTGACCACCGAGTACGTGCCGTTCTTCCAATGGGACACCCATAAAGACGGCCACACCACCGTGGATGCCATGCACAAGGAAATCGACCTGCCCATCTCGCAGCTCGTGCGTGATCTGGAGACAAAGGGCCTGCTCGACCGCACGCTCATCGTGATCGCCAGCGAGTTCAGCCGCGATGCGCTCATGGAGGGCAAGCCTGGCTCCACCGCGAACGACCAGACCACCTTCAAAGTCGATACACTCAGCGAGATGAAGCACTACGGCCTGCACCGGCACTTCACCGGCGGCACCAGCGTGGTGATGTTTGGCGGCGGCGTGAAGAAAGGTCATCTGTATGGCGAAACCGCCGATGAGCGCCCGCTCGTTGCCACCAAGAATCCCGTGAGCGTCATGGACCTGCATGCCACGATCATGACGGCCATGGGCATCAGTCCGAAGACCGAATTTGAGATCGAAGGCCGACCTTTCTACGTCACGGAAGACGGCAAGGGGAAGGCCGTGACGGAAATCTTCACTTAAAAAAGATTGGTGGGGTGGATTCCAGCCGTTTAGGCTGTCTCTTCATGAACGCTCATCGCCTTCTCCGCATCGGGGTCACGACTCTTGTCCTGGCCGTTTCCTCGTCTCTTTGTGCTGCCGACGGCGATGCCGAATGGAAGAAGGTCAATGAAGTCGTTGAGGGCATCAAAAATCCGGCGGAGAAGCCCAAATCGCGTGATGAAGCCATCGCGATGCTCAAAAAAGGCCTGACGGAGTTTGATGCCGCCTATGCGGCCGCTCTGACAGCCGGGCCGGGCAATCCTTCCCGCTGGGATGCAGCCTTGTTTGAGACAATGGTCGGACGCGCACGCGAGGTCGCCGGGGTTCCGGCTCCTGCAAAGCAGGCCATCACCCTCGATGACATTCTCAAGGCCGAAGACGCGAAGCCCGAAACGAAATCGCAGGCCAGTTTGATCTGGGTCATGGAGGCTGCAGAAGCCGCCGAAAGTCCTGGCGGTGACACCGCCGCGTGGCTGGCGAAGGCGGAGAAGCATCTGAAGGACTTCCCCACTGAAAAGATGAACAAGATTGTGGAAGGAAAAATCAAGAGCATCAAGGCCTCCACCGACCTCAAGACCAAGCCGCTCGAACTGAAGTTCACCGCCGTGGACGGTCGTGAAGTGGATGTGTCTAAACTGCAGGGCAAGGTCGTGCTCATTGACTTCTGGGCCACCTGGTGTGGACCCTGCGTGGCTGAGCTGCCCAACGTGCTCAAGGCCTACAAGGAGCTGCATCCCAAAGGTTTTGAAATCGTCGGCATCTCGCTTGATAGCGACAAAGCGGAACTCGAAGGCTTCGTGAAGGAAAAAGGCATGGAATGGCCGCAGTACTTCGACGGCAAAGGCTGGCAGAATGAGATCTCCACCAAGTACGGCATCGAATCGATTCCTGCCATGTGGCTGCTCAACAAAAAGGGCATGGTCGTCAGCACGGATGCACGCGGTGGTTTGGAGGAACAGGTGACCAAACTTCTCGCGGAGTAAGCTCATGATGCATGGCTCAGCCGTCATGGCGGTCTTGTTGGCTGCTTTGTCTCTTCACGCCCAGGAAGTGGGCGTTCAGGTCGAGAAGAAAGTCATGGTGGCGATGCGCGATGGCGTGAAGCTCGCCACGGATGTTTATCTCCCTGCGGGCAGTACGGAAAAACTGCCCGTCATCCTCACGCGCACACCTTACAACAAGGACGGTGCCAAGAGCTACGGTGAGTACTTTGCCTCGCACGGCTATGCCTTCGTGGCGCAGGACACACGCGGTCGCTACGCCAGCGAAGGCGTCTGGCACTGGATGACGGACGATGGAGTGGACGGCACCGACTGCGCCGCATGGATTGCCACACAGCCGTGGTCAAACGGCAAGATCGGTACGTTGGGCACCTCTTACGTGGGTGGCACGCAGCATGCGATGGCTTTGGAAAAAGTACCGCAGCTCATCACCGTCATCCCGGTGGATGCCGTGTCCAACATGGGACGGCAGAGCATGCGCAATGCGGGCGCGTTTGAGATGCGCTTCTGGAACTGGATTATGCTCAATGCCGGCAAGGGTAGCAACGCGGCGCTTGATCCCGCCACACAAAACGAACTCAAGGAGATGGCGGACCATCGCTGGGACTATCTCTCGCTGCTGCCGCTGCGTCCCGGCTCCACCCCGCTCAAGCTCGCCCCTGAATACGAGGACTGGCTCATCCAGGCCATGCGCCACGGCAAGGACGACGCCTTCTGGGCGCAGAACAACATTCTGGCCGATCCCTCACGCTACAAGGACATGCCGGTCTATCTCGTTGGCGGCTGGTATGACTCGTGGGCTGGCAACACCTCTGCCAATTTTCAGGCCCTGTCGAAGACGCTCAAAAGCGATGTCTATCTCATCATGGGTCCGTGGATTCACGGCGCGCAGAACAAATCTTCCCATGGTCAGGTCGATTTTGGCAGTGACGCGGCCATTGCTGACGAACTTGCGTGGCGCAAGGAGTGGTTTGATCACTGGATGAAGGGCATCGACAACAGCGTCGGCAAAGCTGCGCCCTTCGCCAAAAAAGTGCGCATCTTTGTCATGGGCACCGGGGACGGCAGCAAGACCAAGGACGGCCTGCTCAACCACGGCGGACAGTGGCGTGATGAAAACGAATGGCCCTTGGCGCGAATGGAACCCACGCCGTTCTATCTGCATCCCGAAGGCCTGCTGAGCGACGCGAAGCCCAGGAGCGAAAGCGCAGCCGTGACCTATGCGTTCGACCCCAAGAATCCAGTTCCCACTCTCGGCGGCAACATCTCCTCCGGCGACGGCATCATGCAGCAGGGTGCCTGGGATCAGCGCGGCAGTGACAAATTCTGGAACTGGCCCAAGCCCCTTCCCCTCTCTGCCCGCAGTGACGTGCTCATGTTCCAGACGGTACCTCTCGCCGAGGACACCGAAATCACCGGCGAGATCGAAGTGAGGCTCTGGGCTTCATCCGATGCCGTGGACACCGACTTCACCGCTAAGCTGATCGACGTTTACCCGCCAAGCGCCGACTGGCCGCATGGCTTTGACCTCAATCTCGCCGATGGCATTGTGCGTGCCCGTTTCCGCGAGTCGTTGCAGGAGGAAAAGCTCATGCAGCCCGGCAAAGTCTATCCCTTCACCGTCAAGCTCTACCCCACGAGCAACGTCTTCAAGAAGGGCCACCGCATTCGCGTGGACATCAGCAGCAGCAACTTCCCGCGCTTCGACGTGAACCCCAACACTGGCGAGCCTCTTCAGCAGCACCGCCGCACGGTCATCGCCACGAACACCATTTATTTCGATCGCGAGCATCCCTCGCACATCGTGCTGCCGTTGGTGAAGCAGTAGGCCAGTGTAATCAAGTGCGCGGAGCGTTTTGGAGTGCGCCGGTCCTCCGGCGCTTTTCGAACGTCACATGGCCTGCGAAAAGCTCCAGAGGTCTGAAGCACTCCAAAAACGCTCCGCGCTCCATCACACGCCCAGCGCTCTCGAAAGCATCTCCATGCTCGCATTCCCTCCCGTCAGCACACATGCCACCCGCTTCCCCTTCCACGCACCACATTGCTTCTTCAGCGCCGCATAAGCCAGCGCCCCCGCCCCCTCCGCGATGTTATGCGTCGCCTGAACGACCTCACGCATCGCAGCCACCGCCTCCTCATCATTCACGGTCACGATCTCATGCGCATGCTTCATCACATGCTCCAGTGCATCCCGGTTCGGCGTTTTGCAGGCCACGCCTTCGGCCACTCGCGTCGCGCTCTTTTGTTCGACAAACTGGCGCTGCTGAAACGACAGCGCATACGCAGGGGCATGCTCGGACACGACACCGATGATCTTGGTTTTTAATCCCAACGCTTCCCGCGCCGCAGTCACGCCGCAGAAGCCGGACCCCAAGCCGATGGGCACAAACACCACATCCAGATCCTTCACCGCGCGAAATAGCTCCAGCCCATATGTCGCCACACCCCGCACCAGCCAGGGATGGAATGACGGCACGGCATGCAGTCCTTCCTGGGCGGCGAGTTCGCGCGAGTACTCCAGCGCTTCCTGAAACTCGCGGCCATGCTCCACCAGCTCCGCACCCAGCGATCGCATGGCGGCATTTTTCTCCGGGTTGTTGCCATGCGGCACCACGATCACCGCCCGCAGCCCATTCAGCTTTGCGGCAAAGGCGATGGACTGCCCATGATTGCCCGTCGTGGCGGCGATCACCCCGCGCACTTCGGATTGCTGACGTTTCAGTTCGTCCACATAGACCAGCCCGCCGCGAATCTTGAAAGCCCCGACCGGCGTGTGGTTTTCGTGCTTCAACCAAAGCGTGCAGCCCAAACCCGCCTCGAGCAGCGGCCAGCGATAGGCCGGTGTTTCATGGATGTGTGGACGAATGAGCGCCTTGGCGGCTTCGATTTCGCTGAGGGTCGGCAGTGGCTCCATCCTGCATGGCTAGGCACGAACTTCGCAAAGGCAAGCTCTCAGCCCAGTACATGCTGCCTTCGAAAATCCCTCGGTGACATCCCCACCACCTGTTTGAATCTCCGCGAAAAATGGAACGCATCATGAAACCCCAGATCTCCCGCTATCCTCGCCAGCGTATGGCTGCTCTCCAGCAGCCTGGCACAGGCGCGCAGCACGATCGCGTCGGCGCGAAATTCGCCAGGGCTTTTGCCGGTCATCTGCGCGAATCGTTTCCGAAAGGCGCTGTAGGACATGCCGAGTGACGCAGCGATTTCTTCCAGCGATGGCGCTCCCAGTTTGCCATCAGCCAGCATGCGCTCTGCAGTCTCCCGCCACTGCAAAGTCTCCGTGGTCTGGTGCCGTGTGGCATCAAACTGCAGGGCATCGGCCAGCCACTGCTGGAAGTGACAGAGGCGTGACAGAGCTGTCTCAGCGGGCGCATCAGGTGGCGGCTGGAGGATGCGGCGCAGCCGGTTTGTCCAGTAGGGCAGCGGGCTTAGCTCCAGCACACGACTGCGGTCTCCGGGGCATCCGGCAGACTGCCACGCATCGAAGACGCTGCCATTGAACCACAGGAACAGTTCACTCCAGCGAATGCCATCTTGGGGACCGTAGCTTTGATTTACGCCGGGCTTTGACCACACCAGCGTGCCGGGCTGCATCACACAGCGCACGCCCGTGTCGTCCATGTAGTCGGCCGCGCCCTCAAGTGTCAAAACGAGCAGGTAGTGCGGTGTGGGGCGCAGATAATGCGGCGGTGGCGCATGCGCATAGGTGGCCTGGCTGTCCCACTTGGTGCCGGCGAAAACGATCTGCCCCAGATCGCAGTGCACCGGCCGCGTCGCGTTCATGTTCCAGGGACCTGGAATGCTGAAGTAGAGATTGGGATCGCGCTCGTCGGCCATGTCAAAATATACATGCATGAGGTCAAACATTCAATTTAGAGAACGCTGGAATGACCGTATGGGTATGTCAGACAGTCTATGCCCACCATGCGCCAGCCTGAACTCCATCGCTGCATTCCCCTGCCCTCGGCGTTCTTCGCATCGCTCGGCGCGTATGCTTTCGTACTGCCTGCCATGGCGGTGGATTACGTGAAGGACATCAAGCCTTTGCTCAAAGAGCGCTGCATTTCCTGTCATGGCACCGTGAAGCAAAAAGGTGACCTCCGGCTCGATGCCGGCGCTTTGATTCAAAAGGATGTTCACGACGATTTGCTCGAACGCATCGCTTCCACCGATGAAGACGAACGCATGCCGCCGGAGGGCAAACGCCTCAGCGCGGAACAAATCGAACTGCTGCGGCAGTGGATCGCGAACGGTGCTCCGTTTCCAAAGGGCGAAGCCATTCCGAAGAAACCTTCTGAGCACTGGTCCTTCCAGCCAGTGCAGCGTCCACCAGTACCTGAGTCGGGCTTTACACATCCGATTGACGCCTTTGTGTTCGGCAAACACGACGCGGCGCCTCAGGCAAATCCGCAGGCGCTTCTACGTCGCGCGCATCTTGATCTCATTGGCCTGCCGCCAACGATTCAAGAGCAGGAGAGCTTTGCCAAATCCGGTAATCTCGTTGCTGTCATCGACGATTTGCTCACACGTCCCGAATACGGCGAGCGCTGGGCGCGGCACTGGCTGGATGTGGTGCGCTATGCTGACAGCAACGGCTACGAGCGCGATGCGGAGAAGCCCTTCGTCTGGCGCTATCGTGACTACGTCATTGAGGCGTTCAACCAGGACAAGCCTTTCGACCGCTTCGTGATGGAACAACTCGCAGGCGATGAACTGCCGAAGCGATCCGTCGAAACCGTGACCGCCACCGGCTTTCTGCGCCTCGGTCATTGGGATGATGAGCCCGCCGATCCAGCGGCAGATCGTTATGACCAGCTCGACGACATCGTCAGCACTACCGGCCAGACCTTCCTCGGTCTCACCATCGGCTGCGCACGCTGCCATGATCATAAGTTCGAACCTCTGGCCACACGCGACTACTACAGCCTCGTGGCGGTGTTCAATCCACTCAAGCGTCCAGCCAAAGGACGGACGGAACTGACCGTGCCCGTCGATGGCGCGGAGGTTTACGCCTGGAGTGAACCATCAGCGAAAGCACCGGAGACGCATGTATTGGTGCGTGGCTCACCCACGCGCTTTGGCGATCTCGTCGAGCCCGCAGTGCCCGCCATTCTCGTCAAACAGCAGCCCTCCTTCCCACCACCGAATGAACAGACCACCAAGCGCCGACTTGGCCTCGCGCAATGGATCGCCAGCGAGCAAAATCCGCTCACCGCCCGCGTGATCGTGAACCGCGTCTGGCAGCAGCACTTCGGGCAGGGTCTCGTGACCACCGCCAACGACTTCGGACTCATGGGCGCCGCCCCCTCTCATCCTGAGCTGCTCGACTGGCTCTCCCACTGGTTCATGCACGACGCCCATTGGTCACTGAAAAAGCTGCACCACCTCATCCTCACCAGCCACGCGTGGCAGATGAGTAAATCGTCGGACTCGCTCATGCGCTACCGCCGCCTCGAAGTCGAAGCTATCCGCGACTCCATGCTCGCTGTCAGCGGCATGCTCAACCCGAAGCGTTTCGGTCCGGCGATGAAGCCCGGCATTCCCAAGGCCGCACTCGAAGCCAACACCGACAAGGAAAAAGTCTGGCAGCCCTCCGATGAACGCGAAGCCTCGCGCCGCAGCATCTACGCCTTCATCAAACGTGGCCTCGTCATCCCAATGCTCGAAACACTCGACCTTGCGGACACCGTCAGCAGCTGCCCGCAGCGCCAAGTCACCACGGTCGCACCGCAGGCGCTGAGCTTGTTCAATGGCGAATTCGTCAACCAGCAGGCGCGGCACTTCGCCACCCGCCTCCGCCACGAAGCCGCAGCCGATCCCGAAAAACAAATCACCCTCGCCTGGAAGCTTGCACTCTCCCGCGACCCGTCACGCGATGAGATGGCAAAGATGCGCCTGTTTCTTCAAGAGCAGCCGCTGGAGCAGGCCTGCCGGGTGATCCTGAATCTGAACGAGTTTGTTTACCCAGAGTAAAACGATGAACCGACGCGAATACCTCATGCGTGCCACCGGCGGCTTCGCCGGGCTGGCACTCGCGGACCTTCTGGCATCCGATGCTCGCGCCGCATCACCACTCTCTGAAAAACGCCCACACTTCCCAGTCAAAGCAAAGCACTGCATCTTCCTCTTCATGAACGGTGGCCCCAGCCAGGTGGACACCTTCGATCCCAAACCAGCCCTCAAGAAATACCACGGCATGCCTTATCGTGGCGATGCGAAGGTGGGCTCCAACGGTCGCGCCGTGGGCCATCTGATGCAGTCGCCCTTTGAGTTCAAGAAGTACGGTCAGAGCGGCCTTGAGATCAGCAGCCTGTTCCCACACACCGCCATGCACGCTGATGATTTGTGCGTGATCCGCTCGATGCAAGCTGACACGGCGGCGCATGCCTCGGGTTGCTTGCAGATGAACACAGGCAGCATCTTCATCGGCAAGCCTTGCCTTGGCTCATGGCTCAATTATGGCCTCGGTACGGCCAATCAAGACCTGCCGGGCTTCGTGGTGATGACGGATCCGCGTGGCGGGCCCATCGGCAGCGCATCCAACTGGACCGCAGGCTACATGCCCGCCGCCTATCAGGGCACCCTGTTTCGTAGCGGCGGCTCACCCCTGCTGGATCTCGCCACCCCAGAAGGCACGAGCGACCGCACCCAGCGCCGCAGTCTCGATCTGCTCAAGTCCTTGAATGAAGAACACCTCAAGCGGCATCCTGAAGAGACGGAACTGATGGCTCGCATTGAATCCTACGAACTGGCCTATCGCATGCAAACAGAAGCGATGAGCGTGGTCGATCTCGACAGTGAAAGTGCTGCCACCCGCGAGATGTACGGCCTCAACCACAAGCGCACAGCAGACTTTGGCCGCAAGTGCCTCATCACCCGCAAGCTCATCGAGAAAGGCGTACGCTTCATCCAGCTCTACTCCGGCGGCGGCCACATCGAGGACACCTGGGATGGGCACAACGACTGCATCACCAACCACACCCTGCATGCGGGCGAAACCGACCAGCCCATCGCCGCGCTGATCGCCGACCTCAAACGTACCGGCCTATGGGAAGAAACACTCCTCGTCTGGGGCGGTGAATTTGGCCGCACCCCGACCAGCGAAGGCGTGGGCAAACCCGGCCGCGATCATGACTGGCATGGCTTCTCCATGTGGATGGCCGGAGCCGGTGTCAAAGGCGGACAGGCCATCGGGGCCACTGACGAACTCGGATTCAAAGCCGTTGAAGACCGCTGTCACGTGAGCGACCTGCACGCGACGATCCTGCATCTCATGGGCATCGATCACTCACGCCTCAGCTACCTGCACCAAGGACTCAACCAACGCCTCACCGGCGTCGAGGACCGTCGGGTGATCACCCAGGCGCTGGCGTAAGCTGCCAACTGCGTCGCGATTGCTTTTGTTTGATCAAACGGCCTGCACGGCACGTTTGGATTGGCCTTGCCGACCTTTCAATAAGCCGCCGCTGCCGCTTTATGAAACTCCAATTATTTAACTCTCCATCCATGAAATCGTCCGTCATCCTCACCCTGCTTCTTGCTGCGTCTCTGCACGCGCAGACGCCTGCTCCCGCCGTCAAACCTGCTCCGGTGCCGAAACGTGCGCCGACTGTCGCAAATGTGCCCTATGGCACGCATGAGCGGCAGGTGCTGGACTTTTACAAAGCCGACTCGCCAAAGCCCACGCCGCTGCTGTTTTTCATCCACGGCGGTGGCTGGGTCACAGGAGATAAAGCGGGTGTTGGTGAGCTCGAAGCCTGCCTGAAGGCTGGCATCTCCGTCGTTTCCATCAACTACCGCTACTCCTGGCAGGCGCAGCTTGCTGGCGTGATGCCGCCCGTGCAGTGGCCGCTGGAGGATGCTGCGCGCGCCTTGCAGTTTGTGCGCAGCCGTGCGCAGGAATGGAATATCGACAAGCAGCGCATCGGCGCCAGTGGCGGCTCTGCCGGAGCCTGCTCAAGTCTCTACCTCGCCTTCCATGATGACATGGCCGATCCCAAGAGCAGCGATCCCATCGCCCGTGAATCCACGCGTCTCTGGTGCGCGGCGGTCAGTGGTGCCCAGACCTCTCTCGATCCCAAGCAGCTCAAGGAATGGACCCCGAATAGCCGCTACGGCGGCCACGCCTTCGGTTTCATGGACCCGAACGAGCGCAAGACCCGCGACACGCGTTTTGCCGAGTTTTTGGAAAAGCGCGAGTCCGTGCTGAAGTGGATCAAGATGTACTCGCCTTATGAACTCGTCAGCAAGGACGATCCGCCCGTCTATCTATTCTACACCAATACTCCCGCCATCGGTCAGGAGCAGAAAGACCCCACTCACTCAGCGAACTACGGCGTCAAACTTCAAGAACACTGCCGTGAAATTGGCGATGAATGCGAACTCGTTTATCCCAGCGCGCCGGAGGTGAAGCACAAGAGCATTGCGGAGTTTTTGATTGAGTCGCTGAAAAAGTGACTTTGCATGAAACTCGACGCAGTCAAAATCGAAACTTCGCGAGCAAAGCGGTGGGCCTTCCTGTGAATCGTGCTGATAACTATCTTGGTCGATCTGATAGTCGTCAGCATTGCCTTCTGGAGTCAGTCGTCATTATCGCATCTTTCCACACAATTTGCCTCGGCCAATCCATCTGTGGATGGAGCGACTCTCGAAAAGATTGAAGAATTTATCTCGGCGATGCTCAAGCTTTTGACCGTCGTTCCTACACTCAATCTTTTTGTCATAATATATCTCTACACAAAACAGAGAAAACCAAATATCGGCTCTTCCTCAATCCGCACGTAAAAGTCAGCCCCTGAACACGCGATTTGCGCCTTGATGACGCAGGGGTGGTTGTGATAGACTGTGCTATGAACATGGTCCTCAACACCGATGTCCTCAGCGTGGCGGAGTTCGCCTTGGACACACGGGAGTATTCAGCGCGGCTCAAACTTCGGGGCCGAGCGACGGTTTTGACCCAGGATGGCGAGGCGGCAGCAGTGCTCGTGCCGGTGGAGGCGTATGAAAAAATGGCCTGGGAGGCGCATGAGCATCAAATGGACCAGCGGCTGAAGTCGGCCGTCGAAGCGTATTCTCAAGGCGAGCGTGGCACGCCTGCGCGTGAGTTTTTCGACAGTCTCTATCGCGAGGACGACAAGACGGCGGAAAGTGTATGAGCTACACGCTGGCTCTTGCGACTGAAGCCAAACAGAGCATCCGGCAGCAACGGCAGTGGTATTGCGCAGAGTTGGAGGATGGAGATGAACTCGCTGTGCGTTGGACACGCGAACTGGACTAGGCTCTCGAAAAACTCTGCGAGCATCCTGAGCGGCACGGCCTGGCCGCTGAAAACGGCAGGTGGTGGCCCGAAGTTGTGCTTCGTCGGATGCTATTCCGCCTGTGGAAATCGGGTGTGGGCTGGCGGGTGCTGTTCACGGTGGATGAGCTGGAACAAGTGGTAACGGTGCTGCAAGTGCGTCATGAGCACCGGTCACCGCTCGAAGAAGGCGAGGAGTGATGTTTGGAATCAGCCTGTGAGATTGCCGGTCGCACCGACGTTCGCTCAGTCCATCATGAAACTTGTTCTCTCCCTCCTTTTACTCACCTCCATCGCCTTCGCTGCCGACACACCGGCGAAGAAAGCTGAGGCTCCCGCAAAAAAAGCTGTAGCCCCTGCGGCCAAGGCACCTGCCAAGAAAGTCTATCCGAAGAATCCCCCGCCGACGGTAGCGAATCTGAAGTATGGGCCGGCTGAGCGAAATGTGCTAGATTTCTGGCAGGCGAAGTCGGACAAGCCGACGCCGCTGCTGTTTTTCATTCATGGCGGTGGCTGGATGGGCGGAGACAAGGCGGGCATCGCCGTGGAGCCGTTCTTGAAGGAAGGCATTTCCGTCGTCTCGATCAACTACCGCTACATCTCCCAGGCGCAGGACGTGGTGCCGCCGGTGAAGGCACCGCTGACGGATGCGGCGCTCGCGCTACAGACTGTGCGCAGCAAGGCAGCGGAGTGGAACATCGACAAGCTGCGCATCGGCGCGAGCGGTGGCTCGGCAGGCGCGTGCAGCAGCCTGTGGCTGGCTTTCCATGATGACATGGCTGATCCGAAAAGCAGCGATCCCATCGCACGTGAATCGACCCGGCTATACACGGCTGCTGTGAACGGACCGCAGACCACGCTGGATCCCAAGCAGATGCGCGAATGGACGCCGAACAGCAAGTATGGCGGCCATGCCTTCAGCAAATCGGGTGAGTTCAAAAACTTCGATGACTTCGTGGCGGCGCGGGAACGCATCCTGCCCTGGATCAATGAATACTCGCCTTACGCGCTCGTATCGTCAGACGATCCTCCAGTGTACTGCTTTTTCGGCTCTCCTCCTGCCGTCGGCCAGGAGCAGAAGGACCCGACACACACGGCGAACTTTGGCGTGAAACTGCAGGAGCATTGCAAAGAAAAGGGCGTGGCCTGCGAGGTCGTTTATCCGGGCGCGACGGATGTGAAGTATAAGACGATCAACGAATACCTGATCGCCAAGCTCAAGGAAACGAAGTAAGTGGGCATGCATTCACCTTTATGGTCATGAAAATCGCATCTTTCCCAGTCAGCAGTCTGGTGCTCTCGCTGTGTCTGACCTCCTGCAATAAAACAGACAAGTCAGCGGCGGCGCCCGTCGCTGTAGCCGGCTCAGCCTTTCGCCCGATCTTCAACGGCAAAGACCTCGCCGGCTGGTATGGCCTGAATCCGCACTCCGTCGTCAAACTCGAAGGCGAAAAGAAAGCCGAAGCGCTCAAGAAAATGCGCGATGAATTCGCCAAAGACTGGAAGGTTGAGAACGGCGAACTGGTCAATGACGGCCATGGTCCCTATGCCACCACCGAAGAGGAATTCGGCGACATCGAATTCCGCATTGAGTACAAAACCGTGGCAGGTGCTGACAGCGGCATCTACCTGCGTGGCTCACCCCAGGTGCAGATCTGGGACAAGAGCCAGGTCTTTGATCCGGCCAAACCAACACGCAGGCCGCACCTCGGCTCCGGTGGCTTGTTCAACAACACCCCAGACACTCCCGGCCGCGATCCGCTGGTCGTGGCGGACAAGCCCATGGGCGAGTGGAACAGCTTCCGCATCCGCCAGATCGGCGCACGCACCTGGGTCTGGCTGAACGACAAACTCGTGGTCGATGGCAAGGTGATGGAAAACTACTGGGACAAAACCCAGCCCCTGCCCGCAAAAGGCCCGATCATGCTGCAAACTCACGGTGGGGAGATCCGCTGGCGCAATCTGCTGGTGCGCGAGATCGGCGCGGAGGAGGCAAAAAAAATCCTCGCCGAAGCGGACGCAAAGAAGTGAGCCGATAATCCAAACGAGAAAAGCCGCAGAGGGATCACCTCTGCGGCCTTTCGATTTGCCGAATCCGGTTACTTGTTCAGCACGAGGCGCAGCGAGCCGTTGTGGACCTCCAAGGACTGGATGCCGGCAATGAATTTCTGCAGTGCAGGGTCGGATTCCACGTTTTCAGCCACGAGATCGACGCCTTTGATGTCGCCGATCCAGCTGTTGGGCAGGGAGATGCCGCCGAGGCTCAGGTCATCGAGTTTCAGCGACAGCTTGTGCTCCGCCGACAGGCTGGTGCCGAAGGTGAAGCGCAGGCGAATCTTTTGATTCGGGACGACGGGGAAATCTTCCGGGGCGGTGAAAATGACCGCAGCGGAGACCTGGCCTTCGCCAAACTTCACCTGCACGCTTTCGCCGAGCTGCTGCTCGGCAAGGTAGGCGTTCACCTCACGCTCGTTGATGACGAGGGTGCGGTTTGCTTCTTCCGGCGGCACAGCCGCAGGATTGTTCAGCGCCTGCAGCTTGCTGTCGAACTCCGCTTTCTCCGTAGCCGTCAAACTCACAGGAGTCATGGCGGAGGGGTAGAAGGTTTGTTTGACCCAGAATGCGCCGGTGGCGGCGGCGATGCCCGCGCAGCCGAGAACGACAGCGAGGGTGATGAGCACGATTTTCTTGGTGGAACGCGCACGCGGTGCGGCGGGCGCAGCGGTTTCAGGGATGGTTTGCATGGTGGTGAGTTTGGATGCTTTCCGGGCAAGAGTATTCATTCTAACGGAAAAATGCCAC
>Ga0114968_10002248_pt1 | contig 14849 bp, 12 predicted proteins | sample M_130807_EF_Meta_FD_87020 | JGI IMG/M metagenome (GOLD analysis project Ga0114968, IMG submission 87020) | Freshwater microbial communities from Lake Montjoie, Canada to study carbon cycling - M_130807_EF_MetaG | ecosystem: Environmental > Aquatic > Freshwater > Lake | place: Lake Montjoie... | reverse complement strand
GAGTTAAAGCGTTGCCACTAACCTTCTCTTTTCCAGATACAGTTCTAGGGCCAGTACTCTTCTTGGCATTTTCTCTATTAGCTCTAACCTTATTGTTAGAAACTATCTTAAGTTTGCGAGTTGTTCGCATAGTCTTTACTCCTTATTTAAAATTACTATTAGTCAACGCGCAGCACAAAGCTTTGTGTTGACACACGCTGCATTTCCGGGAAACCCACCGACAAGCGGCTTTATTTAAGGGTGCGTAATTTTAAAGACTTACGAAACTTAAGAGCTTAGAGCTCGCAGGAATTAATCCTGAATTATTAATATAACAAAAGAATATTATTATGTCAACCCCCAGTTGAAATATTTTTTAAATATTATTTACGGATTGTTACGGTGAATTATTTTTTAAATTTAACAAGCCCCTTCAATAATTAAATTATGTTCATAATCATTACAAATTTTACACTCAGCATTTTTATCAGGGGTTTTAATTTTTTCCAGAATATCTATTAAACGTGTAATTTGATTATAAAAATCAGCAATTGTTTCTTCATTTCTAATTAGTGGAAAATAATTAATTTTAAAGTTTTGTTGAAACATTATCTGGTCGTGTTTGTAAATATCCTTTGGAGTAAATTGTATTAACCCTAAATGTGTAATCGGTGCTAATTCCGGAGTTTTTGAACTTTTCAATTCTCATGGATTTTCAAAAATTTGTGCGTAAGCCTCTAATTGAAATCGATATCCTTGAGTCTTGTCTTCTTCAGTCGTTGTCTTAAAATCCATGATTCCATAACCTTTTTCATCAAATTTTATAACCAAATCTGGCTTTCCAATTAGATAAAACTCTCTAGATTTATTATCTTTTAGGGTTCGCGATATAATTGTTCCAGGCAGTTCTAGATTCTTAATTTGAATTTCTTCTTCTTTTTTCTTTTTTCTACTTTTTTTTAAATCTGCCGAAGGCGTTGTAAAAAATCTACCATTAGGAAGTTGAGGAACAAAATCCTCAGTCTTTTTATTTATAAAATATTTCTTTTGCGAAACATCAAGGGTGCTAAAAACTCCTGGAAATGGTTTTTCATATTTAATCCCAAACTTTTTATTTAAATAATAACAACGATCGCAATTAGCAAAAGTTACATCGCTAGGTGCAAATTTATAGGGTAAGGACATTTTAAATTAATTTTTTAAATTGGTTAAAAACCTCTTCTAACTCTTTTTTTTCTCCAGAAGCCACCGACGATATTTTTTCTAATTCAGTTAATAATTTGTATTTATCTTCCTTAATGAGAACAGAAGCTTCATTTAAAATCTGATGAATTTTATCTTTAATAGATTTTGGACTTGATATTTTAATAAGTGATTTAATGCTATCTAAATTTTTTTTGCCAAAGTTTTTTTCAAATAACTCTTGCTCTTTTTTATTAAAATTCTTATCTGCTAAAAATAAGCCTAACGCACCCCACATTAAAGATCTAGAAAAAATATCTTTATTCAATTCTATAAGTTCATCACCTACTATCTTTTGTATGCTTAAATCAATTTTTGTATCAATTTCTTTTAAAGAATAAATTCCTTTATTTTTTGAACCTATAAAATTTAAATATTCGTTGCTCATTGAAAACCAAATTAAAGCTTGCATTCTATTAAGTAAGGTAGGATGAGTTGAATTAATTAAATTTGAATTTCCTTTAATTTCTTTTAATTCTCTCAACTGATCTAAATAACTACTAAAATTAAATTTAATATGTTTTTCATTTAGTCCTGTTAAAATTTTTAGCATTGCTCTTAATGCATCATCTAAATTTTCAGATGCTAAAAATCCAATTCTATCACAGCTAATTTCAGCAGCACGAGAAAAATTTAAATAATTTAGATAAGAGATTCTATTTTTGGCACTTGAAGGAGATGGGTATAAATGATGTTGAAAATAAAAATGAGCAATTTCATGACCGATAACATATTTTAATTCGTTATAATTTAATAACTCAATCAGCTTAGAGGTTAATATAATTTCAGCTGAATTTAGATCTGGAGATGAAATGCAAGAAGCATTTGTATCAATATGATTTGCAGTTACAAAAAAATTAAAATTATTTTTAATTTTTAGCTTATTTAAAACTATTTCGATTGAATCAGAAATGTCTGGAAATATTTCTTTGGTAATCTTGATAGATGAAGCTAATAAATCTCTTAAATTTTCGTAATTTTTTAAAGAAGTTTTAGAGGGGTCGTGTTCTGCTAAATCAATATTTAATTGGGATGGATCATCCTTAAAATATCTAAATTGATTTAAAAAATTCTCTAACATTTGTACTTACTTCTTAATCGAGCCGCAATTTCTACCATTCTTTTTGCTCTTGTTTTAATTTTAATATCAGAATTATTAGTTTGAGCATTCCATCTTGAATATTCTTTTCTGAGTAACTTACATTTTTCATCTTTTGACATTTTTGCATTAATATTAAATAAAGTTTCATCTATTTCATCTTCGTCAATCACATCTACTGTTGCTATAACTTTTTCTTTCATTTTATTAAATTCATTTTCATCAACTTCTAACGATCTAACGATTTTAGCTAATAGCTCATTTTCTTCTTTACCCAACTTATTATCGGCACTTACAATATTAAGTAGTAAATTTATTGCGTCATATTTTTCATTTAAAAAAGCATTTTCATTTATTTTTTTTACAATTCTGGAAAGTGTTAATTTTTTTTCTCTAATTTTATCGAAACTGTCTTTTAATAATTGATTGTAATAAGCTTTCTTTTTTATATTTTCTTGATCATCAAGAAGTTCTGGGTGGTAAAATTCATTTAATCCCCATTTATTTTTATCTTCTATCCATTGTTTTACTTTTCCCAATTCTGCCTTGCCAATAGATCCGGTAGCATTAGCTAAAGCTAAACCTAATCGAATGATCCAGCTATCTATTTCATCCACTTTTGTTACCTTATCTAAATAACCTAATCTATTATAATCCATTAAATAATGAGCAGTGGTTTCAAAAAGTATATTTTCCTGTGATGTGTTTCCCTTTTTGAAAACAGAGCCTGACTTAACAATATAAAATCTAAATCTAATTTTTCTTTTACCTTTATGCGGAAGGACTAATTCATTTTCTGCAATTAAAAATATAATTTTAAAATCTTCATCAAAATAACCAGATCCCCATTCAATTTTAATATTATTTCTTCTTAAAAAAAATAAACCATCACTATCTTTATAGTCTGATAATTTTGTTTCTAATTGAACAACATTTTTATTTTCTGTAATATCATCACAGTAAATAACGAAATCGCCTTGATAATTTGATAATTTTAATCTATTTTTTTCTATGTTCATTCCTCCCATACCCTGAACACAGATGTAGTCTAATTGGTCAATTTTTTTTTTTGTTATATTTAAAAAAAGTTCATTATCTAAATCAAAAAAATATTCTTCTTTAACCATTTAATCTTAAAATATTATTCTATTATAAATTCTTGCATAATTTTTTTACTCTCATCTATTTGTTTTGTTGAAACAGGATTAAGTTCTATTTCGTGTTGAGATCCAGAATCTACATCAAAAAATAAGCAATGAATAATGCCACTCACATCATACGAATAAGTAATATCTATTTTTTGAGAAGCTGGTCTGTTAGGGGGTAATTTCAATATCTGACTATGAATTAAATTTACAAACTCTCTATTTTCTTCAGGACCTTCGCTTTGTGTAACTGTACATTCTAACTCGGTTTGGTTTTCATGCGTTGTGTAATAAGACTTTGTTACTGAGATGGGAAGCTTCTCATCTCTATTAATTATGATGCTATTATAAACAATTTGTCTTCTAGTCCTAGGATCCGTTGTAATTGCTAAAGTTCCTAAATAAAAATTACAAACATCTGTAAGTTCTACCTGTTTCAGTTTTTCTTTTTGACCATCACTTAAGGATTTATCTTCTGTTTTTAAGCCAGCATAAATTGCTGCTCCACAAACTACAGCCTCATCTACGTTAACTCCTTTTAACGGAGGCTTCCCCATAATGGCTTTTATAGATTCTACAACTAGAGGAATTCTTGTTGAACCACCAACTAATAAAATCTGATTAATACGTGATGGATTCATGTTAGAGGCTTCGAGAGCTTCTTCGATTAACATTTTTGTTTTTTCTATAAAGACTTGAATAGACTCCTCAAATTCTTCTCGTGATATCTCTATGTTTAATGATCCTTTTGGACCTGTTATAGTTGCAGAAACTCTATCTTTTATCGATAAATTTTTCTTAATCTCTTCAGCTTTTTTTAAAGCATTAATTTCATACTCTTGAAAGGCATTTACAGAAAATTTTTCAATATATTTTTTATTCAAAATCTTAATTATTTCATTATCAAAATCTTTTCCTCCTAAAAATTTATCCCCCCTAGATGTAATAACATCTACTTTTTTATTTTTTACTTCAGCAATAGTTACATCAAAAGTTCCACCACCAAGATCATAAATCATAACTCGCCCTCCAATTTGAACGCCTGGCAAACTTGCATAATGAAGAACGGCTGCAGTTGGTTCATTTATTAATTCAATAACTTCTATTCCAGCTAAATTGGCAGCTTCAATAGTTGCTTTTCTTGCTTTTTCAGCAAACATTGCAGGCACAGTAATAACTGCTCTTTTTACATCGGATGTGTAATCTTTTAATTTTTTTAATATCAAAGAACTTACTTGAGCTGGAGTTAAATCTTCAGAACTGCCATCTTTTTTATCTATCCAATTTCCTTGGGATATGGAAAAAACTACATCATTTTCCATCTGCCTTTTTGCAAAAGTAATGACTTGTTTTGGTTTTTCTAAAGTAAAATTTAATGCCTTATCACCTACAATTACATCTTTGCCATCAACAAAAACTGCTGAAGCAGTAATTCTTCTATTATCTTCAATACTTGGATGAACTTCTGGATTTCCTAAATCATCTAAACTAGCTATTGCCGAAAAGGTTGTTCCCAGATCAATACCTATAACTTTAGTCATATATTTATGTATTAATTTTATATACTTTTTTTTTAAATTTATAACTGTTTTTTATTAAATTTTTGCGTAAACTCACTTATCATTATGCATTTCACTATAGACCAATCTGAGGATGATTTTTATTTAAAAAATATTGATAAAAAAACTAAAACTCTCGAATTAAAAAATATTCAGTTAGATTTTGATTGGGAAAACATTATTAAAGATAAAATAAATTTTGCTCATTTAAGGTTAAGTAACTGTTTAATAAATATATACAACTTTTTTATAGTTTTAAAAAAAATTAATGATTTGAAAACTCTAGAAGTTGATCACTACTGTTTTTTTTTTGAGGTAGAAAAAAATAAATTACCATTAATTGAAATGCCTAATATTAAAAAATATATATACAATTTTCCTGCAGAAGAAGATTTAAAAATAGACTTAGAATTAATATTTGCAGATCGTGGGAAAAAAAACTTCTTAACTAATTATCCAAATTTTCAAAAATTATTTAAATCTTTAGAGGAGATTGAATTTAACAATTTTGAAAGTTTTTTAAAATATAAACAATACTACGCAAGTAATGACGATATTTTTCCAGGATCAAAATTTTATCAGTTAGAAAGAATAAAATCATTAAGAAATATCAATATAATAAATGAAAGTAAAAAAATTGAAAATTCAGATTTATGTTTAGTTAAAATACTTCAATTACCAAGCAGTAAAAATATTAAAATTAATAATAGTTTAATAGAGAATTACAAAAAAAAATACCTAAATGAAAAAGTTTTGTATTTAGATTTTGATATAAATAATATTAATGATGAAACAATTTCTTTAGGAACTGATCCTAAAAAAAAATTAAAATACAAAAAAATAAATTGGTTTGCAAAAGTTCGTGCGGCTGATTTTGATTCTGAAGTAATGGCATCTATTATTCCAGAAGATATTGAACATCTAATTATTGGATCGGCTTATGAGTTCATAAGATACAATGATTATGAAACAAGCTGGAAAGTTAAAGAAAATATCGAAAAATGTAAAAAATTAAAATCAGTAACTTTTGAAATTAGTAATAAAATAATAAATTTTAATAAAGATGATGAATACCACCGTCATCACTTTAACGGTCAATTAGATGAGGATAATATAGGTGAATTATTCGGATGGATAAGAGAACTCCTTGATAAATATAAAAATTGCGAAGTTATAATTAAAAATTTATCAGAAGAAGACACTTGGGACTCATCAAAATTTTTATTTTACTGGGCTATTTATTCAAAATCTTTTAATAAAAATATAATTTTTGAAGGCTTTAAACCATACGAACAAATCAAATCATACTGTGAAGATTTTTTAAGAAATAACGTTGAAGTACTACATGTTATTGATGAAAAAGATGCTGAGTTTAATGAAATAAAAAATTTAAATAATATTGAGGTTGCAATTGATCATTGGGAATATGGACTAAATACTAGTTGCGGATTAAAGCGAGTAGAATGGTCTGAACATACTGAAGCATATCATAGTTTCTTTAATGATATATTTTATTATAAAAAAAACTCTAATTCTCAAAAAACTTATTTCATAGCAAAAAAAGAATTTTTAGATAATGCAAAAAAAAATATTTTTGACAATGTTAAAGAGGTTTATTTTTATAAAATAGCAAAACAAGATATTTATAATAATTATTCAGAAACTATTAAGCATCCTAACAGTATCAATTATAAAAATTGCAAAATTCTTCATATATCCTACGGTGATAAAGTAGATTTTAAAAATGTTGAAAAAAATTTCCCAAATTTAGAAAGTATATGTATCAAATCAGGAGTTATAACTACAAAGGATGGCAGAGATTTACCTCGACTAACTAACTTAAAGAACTTTGAAGTTATCAATAGTTATGAAATAGATGGTGGAGATAAAAATGGTGAATATAAAAACTTTACTGCAAACCAAAATTTGGAGTCCATAGAAATCTCAGGTCTTTATTCCTTCAACGATGACGAAACAAGATGGCAAACAACAGATGTCAAATGTAAAGAATTTAAAAATTTACCAAAATTAAAATCCTTGAAGCTTTTTGGATTAGAAAAACAACACCTAAAAAATCTCAATGGACTTAAAAATTTAGAGATATTACAATTAAATATATCTTTAATTACTAAATCAGACGGCTCTGACTCTGGAGAATTTGACAAACCTTATGAGAATGAAGATTTTAATTTTTTTTCAGATCTTATTTGCATAAAAGAACTTAATATTTATTTTGGCAATAGTCATATTCGTGAAAATTATATCAATATCGATTTTGATAAATTATTAAAGAGTATCCCAAAAACCATTGAAAGATTAAAACTTGCAATAGGTTTTTTTGATAAAATTTCAGAAAAAACAGATGAATTAATTAATGCAATCTCAAAATATTTAAAAAATTTAAAAGAACTAGATATCAGCATCCATTGCTCAAAGGAAATAATTGAAAAAAAATCAACATTTGAAGTTAAAAATACTGATATTCAATGGAAAAAAGGTGACCCCTCACCTTTTAACCATACGTTAGATTGTATTTTTTTAAAAGATTTTAAATTTTTAGAAAAATTTGGATTTAGTTTTGAAGATACTCACTATTATAAAAAAAATGATAACTCAGAAACAACTTTTCTTATTAAAAATGCTTCAGTTCTTTTAAATTTGCCAAATATTAAAAAAATTGAAATTAATGAACAAAAATTTGAAGATAAAGATTTAAATAAAATATTTTCTGAAAAAGGAAATAAAACTGATCAATTCTTACTTCAGTTTAATGAGAATAGTTCACAAAAAGAAATTATAAAATACCGAGGTAGATTACCAAAAGATGTGCTTGCAGAATATGATAAAATTGAAGATGAAAATGAATATTCACTTTCATTTAATTCAGACGATATTTACGAAATTTTACTAAAACGTTTAGCAAAAAGACTTAATAAAAAGTTATAATAATCGAATATTTATAATATTTTTATATATTTTAATTTAATCTTTTATCTTTCAATTTATGAACTGTTATTTGATCAAGAATTCTTGCAACAGCTAAACGAAAGTAAACAAAAAAATTTGCCCAATCCTCTTCTTTATCTTTATTGTAAGAATTTAACCAAGGGAGATTGGACTCTTTAATTTTAAATTCTTCAATTATAAAGTTATCAATAAAATTCATAAGCCTTACTCTTTCTTCTTCGCCATATCTTGCAAAGATAAAATTGATTATTTCTCCTGATTTTACTGGGGTATTACTGTTATCTTTTTTAAAAGTATCTTTAAAAAATTGACCTATTTTTGAACGATCCATAGTTTTTCTCCTTGCTAGTTAGTTTACAAGAAGTTTGAAAACTTTGAATGTTATGAGATATAAAAGTATTAAGACTTACTACTTAAGACCGATCCAACATTACATTACAAGGTTATGCCAAACGTCTAAATAAATTAATATTAGAATTGAATGTTTATTGCAATAAAAAAATTTAGCATTTTTTATTTTTTATTATACTTCTAAGTTAACAAAAGTTCTTTTTATTTCATTGGCATCAATAACGGTATAAAATAAAACTATTTTTCCATGTTTATGTGTAAAAAAACCTAAATAACTTAAACTTGAATCTTCATATCCTTTAAACTTATAAATAGCTGTTTTAATATCCTTTATTTTTCACTTAAACCCCTCTCCTTGAATACTCTTTTTTTTTCTAAAAACGTTCATTTTCAGAAGTATATATTTATCTTCATTTGTATAAACAAAATATTAGAAAAATAGAAAAATTAATTCTAGAAGAATCATTAATTATGATGTTGTAAAATTATACAAACAATCAAAGAAATTAATATTAGTATTATTAAAATTAAAGTAACTAAGAATTTTTTATCTTCGACTAAATAAAATTTTAAAAAACTAAGACTTTATTAAAGTGTTTTAAAGTATTATTATAATATATGAAAAATTATTACTTCCTCATAACGTCAGACTCAAAAGATAACGCTTTTGAAATCTTCCAAAAAAGAATTAATGAAAAAAAATGGCCAATTTATTTTAGAACTAGTTACGGAAAAAAAATAAACTCTGGAGATGAATTGGTATTTTATATTGCAGGTGAAAATTATAATTCACAACATTTAGTTGCTAGCGCTTTGGTAGAAAAAATCGATATCATAAATGAGACCACTATAGATCCTGATAAAGAATTTAATTACAAAAATGAAGTTTTTAGATATTTAATACTAAAAGATATAGAAATTTTTAATAAGCCTAAAAACATCAAGTCAATACTTAATGATTTACAATTTATTAAAAATAAAAAAAATTATGGTGCAAATCTAGTGGGTGGAGCAAGAAAAATAAGTTATGCAGATTTTATTAAAATCAAAGAATTTTAAAAATATTTGTATAATAAAATAATCTAGATAAAATAAAATGACAAACTATAGAATAAATGTACTTAGTTTATTTGATGGAATTGGTTGCGCTAGACTTGCTATCGAAAATACAAAAAATCTCAAAATTAATAGATACTATTTTTCAGAAATTGAAAAAAATTGTGTTGAATTAAATAAAAAAAAATTCCCTAATAATATATACTTAGGAGATGTTTCTAAAATAAATTTAGATAAATTGCCAAAAATTGATTTACTTATAGGTGGTAGTCCATGTCAAGATCTAAGCAACGCCCATAAGGGAGATGGGCTTGATGGGATGAGATCTTCTTTATTTTACAAATTCGTAGAAATAAAAAATAAATTAAAACCAAAATTTTTTATTCTAGAAAATGTTAAAAACAATCAAGTAAATTTAATGAACAAACATATTGGAGTCGAGGGAGAGGAAGTTAATTCGATATATTTTTCTGCACAAAATAGACCTAGGGTTTACTGGACTAATATCAAATTTGATCACAATTATAATAAAGAAAAAAAAATTTTTATTAAAAATGTTATCGACAGAAATGTTAGTGATATTTTTTTTTTAAAAAATGATTTAGAATTAAAAATTCAAAAATTAAAATTATTTTCGGAAGCAAAAAAATTTTTAACTGAAAAAAAAGAATCTTTTTTTATAAAAAAAATACTTACAATACCTAGAAATATCATTAAAGATAATGAAAGACAAAGAAGAGTCTACAGTATTCACGGCAAATCACCAACTCTACTTGCTAGGTCAGACTCACCTAAAATTTTGATAAACGATAGAATTAGAAAACTAACGCCAACAGAATGTGAAAGATTGCAGACAATTCCTCAAGAATTCACTAAAGGCTATAGTAATACCACGAGATACAAAATGATTGGAAATGCTTTTACAGTTGAAGTTATTAAATACATTCTTTCTTTTTATGGAAATAAAAAAAACGAGCAACTAAAATTAATAGATTGAGATTTATAGATTTATTTTGTGGGATTGGTGGATTTAGGGTAGCTCTAGAAAATTTTAATCAAAAATGTGTTTTTAGTGCTGATAATAATAAATTCGCATGCGAATCATATTATAAAAATTTTAATGAATTTCCTTTTATAGATATAAAAAAATACGATTTTAATAAAATCCCAGACTTTGAAATTTTGTGTGCAGGTTTTCCTTGCCAACCATTTAGTATCGCAGGTTATAGAAAAGGTTTTAAAGACCCCCGAGGAACACTTTTTTTTGACATAGTTAAAATAATAGAAAAAAAAAAACCAAAAATCATTTTTCTTGAAAATGTAAAGGGTTTATTAAGTCATAATGAAGGAAAAACATTTAAAACTATAATTAAGATTTTAGCTAAGAAAGAAAATGGTATAAAATTAAATAATAAAAAAAATCTAGGATATAATATTTTTTGGAAAGTTCTGAACTCTAAAGATTATAATATACCCCAAAATAGAGAAAGATTATTTATAATTGGTTTTGAAGATCAATCAATAAAATTCAAATTTCCTGAAAAAGAGAAACTTAAAATTAAATTAGAAAATATCATTAAAAAAAAAGAAGAGAGTAAAATAATTTCGAAAAAGTCAAAAAATTATATTAAAAAATTTTTATTAAAAAAAAAAAACTATAAAATTATTAAAAATTTAAAATATTTAGTTGCCAATGAAGTTAGAAAATCAAGGTGCCATTTCAGGTATGATAATATTTCTCCTTGTTTAACCACTAAAATGGGAACAGGTGGTAATAATGTTCCTTATTTAGTTAATTATGATCGATTTTTTTCAATTAGAGAATTATTACAATTACAAGGTTTCCCAAAAAATTTTAAATTATGTGATTCATATAATGAAAATCTAAAGCAAATAGGTAACAGTGTAACTATTAACGTAATATCAAAAATTTTCAAAAATATATTATATTCGCTCAAATATTAAGCTTTTGGCTTAATAACTATTGTAGGATTCTCTAAACGTGCCGAACCTGTTGTTACAGAAAAATTATAGGAAATATTCTTTTTTATCTCGCCGGACTCATAAATCCAATAAGCACAATACGGATCTTTAAAAATACCTATCCCATTAAAAATATAATTTGAAATATTTTCATTTTTTTGAATAATATTTTTTATTTCATTATTTGAAAAAGTTTTTATTTTTGAAAAACAAGTTAAGGAATTTTCATTTTCATCAAATAAATTATTACTATTAAAATCAATTTTTTTTTGAAAAAAATTGATGATTTCTTTCTGAGTACAATCCCAAATTTTTAATAATTGCTGATTTTTTTTTAACTCTTCTATATTTTTGCAATAAAAAGATGCTCCGACTCCTAACTCTTTAAATATAAATACTTTTATAAAAGAATCTTTTGTTATTTTAGCTATTTGATAATTCTTTGAATCTTTTAATTTTACTGATAATCCCGATTTAGGGATAATTGTAAGTTTTAAAACAGCAATCTCATCATCATAAATTATATAATCTTTTTTCTTGAGCAAATCTTCTTTGATCAATCCTTCTGCCAAAAAAACATCAGATTTTGGTTTAGCTTTTACCTTAGATATATTTGAATAAACTTTAGTTCTAACCAGTATGCCATAAATTTTATTTATAGATGAAAAATTTTGGACAAAATCTTTAAGATCATTTTTATTAATTTTTTTTACTATATTTATTTCTTCCAGATCCCCTTCTTTAGTGCCTCTATTCATTCTGTTCTAAATCGTTTTCTATGCTACTCCATTTAAATTGAATAACATCTCTTGGTTTTATCTCTTGCCCTTGCAAACTTCTGTTCCAACACTGAAAATGAATTCCCTTTAAACCAAATTTTCCACACATTTTAAATTCTTTAAACATGTTCAAAATTTCGACTATAGATTTAACGATAAAAAAATTATTTTTTTCTTTCTGTTTTATTAAGAAATCTGTTTTAATGGAATATCGACCAATATTTAAAATTCTATTAATTATTTCAATTCTATTTAAATAAAAAAAATTTTTTAGAATTGTTAAGGTATTAATATCTTTCCTTATAATTTGCCATTTTTCTTTTCTTTGATTTTTTTTTCCACTGCCATCATAAGTACCATCACCCCAAATATAAAATTTTATTGCATTAATCTCATTTTCAGTAGCTTTTAAGGTCTTTGAAAATTCAATGAAAGTCTCTAATTTTTCTTGATGTACGCTAATGTTTTTTCCTGTTTTATAACTACAATTTTTTGTAATATTTTTTATAGATATACTTAAATCTGGTTTCTCATTACCACCTATCTTTTTACATTTTACTATTTCTTCGTTAGTAAATTTTTTTTCATGAAAAATACTTTGAATTAAATACAAATAATTTTTGTCTAATTGACTTATCTTTTTATTATTTAAATTACTAATTAAATAATCTTGTTTAATAAATCCTAAATTTTGTCCTATTATCATAATCAAAATTGATTATTATTTTATATTCGATATTAGATTTATAAACATTATTTTTTCCAATCTTCAAAAATGTGAGAATGTATCTCCAAATTAAATCGTGTCATTGGTAATTTTAATATTAACAAAATTTTTTCAAATTCTTGCCAATAATAATTGCTATCTAATTTTTTATGATAGCATGAAATTTGTGTTATATTTTTTAAGGCTTTTAAAAAAATGCTCTGTAAAACAAAATCATCTTTGATGCTCTTGTCTATCCTCAATGCATTTACAGTTCCGTCAAAATAAATTTTTAATTCACTTACAATTTCTGCGCACCCTACAATGTTATAAGTATTTAATGAAGTTTCGTATCTAAATAAATTTTTTGTAAATTTATAATTTTCTATTTTTTTTTTTGATTTTTTTATAATTTTTAGACACTTATTAAAATTTTTGATATCAAATATTAATTTTTCATCTATTTTTTTAACTTTAAAATATTTTTTAAAATATGTCATTTTTAATAATAAGTTTATAAATCTGAATATTCGTAAATTTTTTTATTAAAATAATTGTCTAAATTATTCTAATTATAAATTACCAAATAAATCCAGACGTAATTAAAATATATGATTGCTATTATTATATTGTAAAATTTTACAAAAATTATTAAGTAACCTCATTTGCTCCTCTGTAGTAGGAGAAGTTTCTAATAATTGTGGATTAAACAATATTACAGAAATACATTGCGCTCTTGATATTGCAACGTTCAGACGATTACGACTAAAAAAGAAAGCTTTATTTCTTGGTAAAGACTCGGCATCAGAAGAGGTCATTGAAATAATTGTAACTGGAGCTTCTTGTCCTTGAAATTTATCAATTGTTCCAACTTTTGCTCCCTTATCCAATCTTGCAAGCAAATAATTCACTTGCGCATTGTAGGGGCTAATCACCAAAATATCTTCGATGGTTAATTTTCTAGATTTATTATCTTTATCAATAAATTCTGATCCTATTAATTCTTTCATTAATTTTTTAACAATCTGAGTTTCTTCATCGCAACTTTGAATTCTATCTTCATGGTTCATTTCTAAATAATGAATTCCATCTGATTGAATAGTGGATCCTTTTTTATAAATTATTTTTCTATTATTATTCTTCTCATCTACAATTAATCTTCCCTCATAAAAATTATTTGAAATAAAATCATTAATCTTGGAGTTAAGTCTGTAAGTTTTATTTAAAAATATTCCTTTGTTTTCTGGAATTGTTTCTTTGTCTTCTAATAAAAAATCTAATATTGATTTACCAGATTCACCGGGGTGAGATCCTCTAATAGGCTGACCTAGTTGATTTTGATCACCCAAGAGTACTAAATTCTTTGCTGCACTTCCAGTTGCGACCAAGTCTGCAACACTTAACTGGCCAGCTTCATCGAAAAATAAATAATCAAGTTTTTCATCGTAATAGTTATTTGAAAAATGAAATTTTGTTCCTGCATATAATGAGATTATTTCATTTTCATCTGAATTATTAAGTCCGCGAATAAAAGTTAAATCGTTAGATGAGGTTGTTACAAAATCTCCAGCATAATTTGTGTCTTCATCATCTTTGCTTCCTCTTTTTAACCCTTTAAATTTAACTCCAAGTTTTTCAGCCCATAATTCAACTCTCTCTATTAAATTATGAATAACTTTGTGCGAATTTGCAGTAATACCTACTTTTTTTCCACTCTTTATTAATTGCACAATTGCATGGGCCGCTTGATAAGTTTTTCCAGTTCCTGGGGGACCCTGAATATACAAATATGAGTTATCTAAATTAGAAATAATTTTTGGAATTTCTTTTAAAAAATCGTCACTAGCAATAATTTTATCACCTGATTTTACTCCTTTAATATCAGGTATTTTTTTTGTGATAAAATCAACAATTGCTTTATATTTACGGTTGTTCGCAATTAAACTATTAATAAATCTATAAGTACTATCTTCTAGATTATCG
>Ga0114968_10002246_pt1 | contig 14862 bp, 8 predicted proteins | sample M_130807_EF_Meta_FD_87020 | JGI IMG/M metagenome (GOLD analysis project Ga0114968, IMG submission 87020) | Freshwater microbial communities from Lake Montjoie, Canada to study carbon cycling - M_130807_EF_MetaG | ecosystem: Environmental > Aquatic > Freshwater > Lake | place: Lake Montjoie... | reverse complement strand
TACGAGTCCAACAGATAATACTGACGCCCAAGACAGCGATGGAGATGGCGTACCAGATACGGTTGAAGAAGAGCAGGGCACCGATCCAAACGATGCGGAGGATGCAGGCGACACGGATGGTGACGGCGTACCGGATTACGTAGAGACGGTGTTGTGGCCAAACCAAGGCTTGCCTGCGGGTAACCCGAATGTTGCAGGTGATGAAGACCGCGATACAGATGGTGACGGCGTATCGGATTACGATGAAGTTCAACAAGGCACGAGTCCAACAGATAATACCGACGCCCAAGACAGCGATGGAGATGGGGTACCAGACACTATTGAAGAAGAGCAGGGCACCGATCCAAACGATGCAGCCGATGCAGGTGACACGGATGGTGATGGCGTACCGGATTACGTAGAGACAGTGCTTTGGCCAAACCAAGGCTTACCTGCGGGTAACCCGAATGTTGCTGGCGATGAAGACCGCGATTCAGATGGTGACGGAATACCTGACTTCCAAGAAGTGCTTGAAGGAATTAATCAAAGTAAATTGAGTTATTTTCCAGGTACCCAAACCGTACGTCAGGGAATAGCACTTACTGCGATGATCCCTACCTATTCTGGAGGCACAGCTAGGTATACCATTTCACCTGCACTTCCAGATGGCTTGAGGATTAATGCGACTACAGGTGTGATCAGTGGAACCTTGACTGCTACGCAAACGGGCACGGTAGCCTATACTGTGACTGCTAGCAAAAATGGAGAAAATACCACCGCTACTGTCACTCTTGTATACAACACCCCGCCTACAGGCATTGCATTGTCTTCTTCATCAGTAGTAGAAAATGCAATTTCTGGTACTACAGTAGGTACCTTGAGCGCCACGGATGCAGATACGGGAGATACCTTTACCTATGCTTTGGTATCAGGAACAGGAGATTCAGATAATGCAAGTTTCACGATTTCAGGGGTAGCCCTGAAGACTGCTGCTGTATTCGACTTTGAAGTCAAGAATAGCTATAGCGTACGTGTTCGGGTGACGGATGCGGGAGGCTTGACTTTTGAACGAGAGCTGACAATTTCGGTGACTGACGTAAATGAAGATCGCGACGGCGATGGGGTGAAGGATAACGAGGAGCGTGCCGACGGCACAGATCCAGTAGATGCCTGCTCCTTCAAAATCGCTAGTCAAAACGCGATGCCTTCAGAGGCCTGGAAAATGGCGGATTGCGATAACGACGGCTTGACCAATCAAAAAGAAAAAGAATTGGGCACGGATCCACTCAAAGCCGACACCGACGGCGACGGTGTTCCAGATGGTGTGGAAGTGACAGAGGGTACCAATCCTCTGGATGCAACCAAATACAAGGATTCGGATGGAGATCTGGTTCCTAATTTCGTAGAAACTGCCAATGGAACTGCTACAAATGATTCCTTGAAGTTTAAGGATTTGGACAAAGACGGAGTGCCGGATTACATTGAATTGAGAGACGGTACGAATCCAAACAGTGCTACAAGCTTCAAAGACACCGACAATGGAGGAGTTCCTGATTATGTGGAGACGGTGCTCTTACCGAATTTGGTTCTAACAGCTACCAATATTACCCTGCGTGAAGATGATGTCCAAGACACGGATGGGGACGAGGTTTCTGACTACCAGGAATTCCTGGATGGAACGAATCCAAAAGACCCAAGTGACTTTAAAGATTCCGATGGAGATGGGGTACCCAATGCTGTCGAAATCAAAGACGGTACCAATCCAAACAATCCGGGAGATGTAAAAGACAGCGATAAAGATGGAGTACCGGATTACATTCAGATTCGTTCTGTAAATTCAATTACCCTTGAAAATGTGGTATTGATTTGGGGAGAAAAGAATTACCTCTCAGCCCTTCCCAAGCAGGTCGAAGTGATGTTCTTCTCTGGAGAAAAGAGAAATGTCAACGTAGTCTGGGAAAAAACTGAATCAGTAAATATTCTGAAGCGTGGCACCTATGAATTGAAAGGAACGGTTGTACTTCCGAAGGGCTACCACAATCCATATCTGTTGAAAGGGGTGGTACGTGTAGTCGTGCTTCCGAAGCCGGCTCCTCGAGATGTGACGATTACCAACGATACCTTTGTAGGAAGTACCACAGTCTTCTTTATTCCTGTAGGGGACTTCGTGGTCAACGATCCTGTAGACAATATCCATGTGGTGAGTCTATTTGGAAATGGCTACGACAACAAGTTCTTCGAGATCAAGGACAATATCCTGTTCTGGAGCAGTGCAGCGCGTGCCGCTGGTAAGACCACCTTCAGCATTGTGGTGCGTGTGATGGACAGAGATGGCAATACAATCGAGAAGTTCTTCGAAATCAAGAGAACGAGGAGGGAGTTTACCAGCTTAGGGATCAACAATACCTTTACGCCAAATGGAGATCGAATCAACGATACTTGGGGTGTACCGGAAGTACGCTTCTACGAAGGGGTACGCATCTCAGTGTTTGATAAAGCGGGTGCCCGCTTGTTCTACACCGAAAACCCTGACGTTCGATGGGATGGAACCTCCGCTGGAAAAGAAATGCCGGTGGGATCCTACTATTGGGTGGTCCAGATCGAGGAGATAGGTGAAACCCGAAGAGGTGTGTTGAATTTGTTAAGGAAATAGGGAAGGATGTACGAAGTACCAAGTACCAAGTACGAAGTACCTGCCTGCCCGCCGCGGCGGGCAGGTTTCTTGGCTCTTGGATCTTGCCTCTCGAAAAACGCTTCGCTCCGTGAAATAAAAAAGGGGAATACGATGGAAATACAATTGAAATACCCGCCGCGGCGGGCAGGCGAAATAAAGTAGAAATACACTCAGCTTCGCTCCGCCTGCCTACCGTAGGTGAAATAGGATAGAATACGTATTTAAAACTATTTCACCGAGCCTGCCTGCCCACCGCGGCGGGCTCGGTCTATTTCCACCGTATTTCGCCTGCCCGCCTGCCTACGGCAGGTAGGCCGCGGCGGGTGTTGATTTAAATGCAATAGTAATCGAAACAGTTATTTCACCGAGCGTGCCTGGTTTATTTCCACTCTATTTCACCTGCCCGCCGCGGAGGGCTCGGTCTATTTCCACTCTATTTCCATCATGTTGATTTAAATGCAATAGTATTCGAAACAGTTATTTCACCGAGCCTGCCTGCCCGCCTGCCTACAGTAGGTAGGCCGCGGCGGGTGTTTCTTGATACTTGATACTTACTACTATTTCAATCGCTTTTTCCTTAATTTTTCTTTCTGTCAAAAAATGGTGTGACATCTACGAAAAAGGTGTGACAAATCCTTCAAAAAATAGTTCAGTTAATTTCTTCCACTCGATTTCAACCTAATAAATAGAGTTCTTTAACGAAAAAAAGAATTTCTATGAAAAGGTTGTTTTGTTCCGTATTTGTCACACTTCTATTTTCCTTTTCTGCGCTAGCGCAGAATGAAGGCATTAATTTCCAAGGAGTGGCTCGAAACGCTGCTGGGGATGTGCTGGTCAGCCAGAAGATAAATCTACGTCTATCCATCCTGCTTGGCTCTGAGACGGGAGCGGTAGCTTATGTAGAAACCAGACAAACGACCACCAACCCACAAGGGGTATTTGCTGTGGTAGTGGGTGATGATAAAGCGCTTACCAAGTCTATTAATTTTTCCTTCATTAATTGGACCCCTGCCCCCAAGTTTATTAAAGTTGAGATGGACCCCAATGCAGGAAACAATTATTTGGAGATGGGCACCTCTAGACTACAGGCCGTTCCTTTTGCGTTCCATGCGTATGGGGTAGATGCGAGTAATGTAAAAGGTGTGCTCCCTTTGAGTAGCGGAGGTACAGGCGTAGCATCCATGACGGATTTAAAGACGAGTTTGGGTTTAGATAATTTCAATAATGCCGCTTTAGACACCAAAGTAGATAAGGTAGCAGGAAAGGGACTTTCCTCCAACGATTTCACGACAGAAGAGAAGAATAAGCTTGCGGCGATTACAGGAACTAGTACAGGAAACCAGGACCTTAGCGGGTATGCCACTACTGCACAGCTTGCCACTAAAGCAAATGCAGCAGACGTTACTTTAAGTTTAGCTACCAAGGCAAACTCAGCGGATGTGACTACTAGCTTAGCCACTAAAGTGGATAAGGTAACAGGAAAGGGATTGTCTACCAACGATTACACTACGGTAGAAAAAAACAAGCTTGCTGCGGTATCTGGCACCAACACAGGAGACCAGGATCTTAGCGGGTACGCCACTACCGCACAGCTTGCTACTAAAGCAAATTCATCGGATGTAACTACAAGCTTGGCCACCAAGGCAAATGCATCTGATGTGACCACAGGCTTGGCAACCAAAGTAGATAAAGTAACCGGCAAGGAATTGTCCACCAACGATTATTCTAATGCTGAGAAGACAAAACTCGCTGCGATTACAGGAACCAACACGGGGGACCAAGTGAATATCACTGGAAATGCAGGAACTGCAACAAAGTTGCAGAATGCAAGAAACATCAATGGAGTTGCATTTGATGGCTTTGCAAACATTACGATTCCTACTTCTGGTACAGTTCCAGTAGCCAATGGTGGAACAGGAATAACAACCGCTCCTGCAAATGGACAGATCTTGATTGGTAATGGATCAGGATTTACACTTGCAACTTTGTCACCAGGCACTGGCATTACGATCACGAACAGTTCTGGGGCGATTACCATTAATGCATCAGCTAAATCATGGACGGATCAACCAGTATCAGTGAGCGCAAACCAAACAACGTTTACGTTAACCTATGCTCCAACTGCTAGCAGCAAAATTTGGATGTTTATCAATGGCGTTCGGACGGATAACAATGCCTATTCATTCAGTGGAACAACTGTGACTTATGTGCCTGCAAATAATGGAGGCTATGCGATTACCGTGAGCGACCGTGTTCAATTTGATTATACGTATTAACCAAATGCTCCTCTATAGAATGAAATCAATTTATTTCTCTTTAAGGATAAGTATGTTTTTCAGTTCTATGAATGCGCGTGCCCAACGAGATTTGTTTGGCCGCACTAAGCAGATACAATCTCACATTGGACTTCAATAATATGAAAAAATCTACGAGTCATACAATGAAATTTATAGGCATACTTTTTATTTCCCTTCTAGTGATTGTGCATGCGAATGCACAATCTGTTACCGTAACCCAAAATCCTGCGGGTACTATTTGTTCAGGAACGCCTGTTGAATTCACAGCGAATCCGAGCGGTTTTCCAGGACAAATATTCTACCAATGGTATTTAAATGGAACCGCTATTCCAGGAGCTAATTCCGTTAATTATACCTCCTCCACATTAAATAATGGGGATCAAATATATGTTCAAATAAGTAATAGCACGGTTAGTGACATGGTTCCGGGATCTGAATTTTATTACGATGCAACCAATCCGACCTCGTATCGAGGGGCTAGTGCCACTATAACGGATTTAAGTGGAAATAATAGGCATGGTACCGTGCAAAATTTTATTGCTCAGGGAAATCCGAATGCTAGCTGGAATTCTGTTGATGGCGGGGTGTTTAACTTTAATGGGACCAATCAATACATTTCCACCGGGTGGAAGCCCTCGAATACCATGAGTTTTCAAATAGCTTTCAGAAGTCTTGAAGCGTATAGTGCTTTTTGGAATAGAGGATTGATTTCTACCTTTCCCTTACAAACTGGTCCTTATAATGGAATCTATATTGGTACTTGGCCTATAAATTATACCCCAAATAATGGGCTACATTATTATTTTGATGGGAATCAAAATGGAGATATAGGCACAACAAATCAAACTTTTACCAGCACGAGCACCTGGTACGTATTAACGATCGTTAGTAATGCAGCTGATAACGGAGGTGCCGGTTCCATTAAATTTTACTTAAATGGGGCTACCACTCCAATAACAACAAGAACTGGAAAAACAACGCATGCAGGAAACATCGTGATTGGTCGTACGGGGTATGACAAAGATTATTGGTTGGGCTACATCGCCAATGTCATTGTTTATGATCGCGTACTTTCTACACAAGAGATCTTTGCCAACTATAATGCAACCGTTGGCAGGATAACTGGGGCATCTTCAGCTTCTGTCATAAGCACCGTTACTAACTCTATCGTATTGAGCTCGGCTGCAGGCACGAATAATCAATCAATATGTAACAGTGCAGCCATTACGAATATCAGGTACGCAACGACCGGAGCAACCAATGCAACAGTTACTGGACTACCTAATGGAGTACAGGGTACCTGGAATAATAATGAGGTAACGATTAGTGGCACACCTACTCAGACGGGTACATATACGTATACGGTTACCCTGGTTGGTGGATGTAATCCTACAACTGTCCAGGGAACATTAAATGTTAATTCAACAAATAATACGATTACGTTAACCTCAGCTGCAGGAACAGACAGTCAATCATCTTGTAGAAATGCAACCATAAGGAACATCACGTATGCAACGACTGGAGCAAGCAATGCAACAGTTACTGGACTTCCTGCGGGTGTAATAGGTGAGTGGAATAATAATGTGGTCACGATTAGTGGAACACCTGTACCAACTTCTGGCACGTTTGGTTACACGGTTACCCTGACTGGGGGATGCGGCACAATCACTACAACTGGAAGTATCTCAATAAACGCTAGTATACCTCCTACTGTCCCAGTTACGCTTAATGGGAATGGGCTGGTAGGCAGCTCTACGCTTAGTACAAATTCAACGTACACTTCGTATGCTTGGTTTCTAAACGGTTCTGAGATTCCAAGTTCAAATGCCCAAACCTACACACCCACTGTGGCTGGAAACTACTATGTTCGGGTATTTAATGGTACCTGTTACGGAACCTCTTCTGATATAACAATTTATTCTGTGCCTACTGTTGCAATTAGTTCTAGAGGGGATGAGTGCGTAAATAGAACCACGCTAAGTGCAAATGAAAATTTTATTTCATATGAATGGTTTCTAAACGGTTCCCCAATTTCAAATACCAATAGTAAAACGTATAAACCCACAGCGTCTGGAAGCTATTATGTTCGGGTATATAATGGTGCAGGTTATGGTAACTCTTCTGCGACAACAATTAATGTATGTGGAATTACCAAAACAGGTCAAATGAGCACAACAACGAATAACATGATTAATACATTAGGAGGAGCAGGAGCTTCAACAAGCGATAATAAAGGAGTGGATGAAAGAGGAAAGAAAATACCACCTATTTGAGGTTGATCAAGGCTCAAATCCCACTGTATTTCGCCTGCCCGCCGCGGCGGGTGTTGATTTAAATGTAATAGGATTCGAAGCGGTTATTTCACCGAGCGTGCTTGCCCGCCGCGGAGGGCTCGGTTTATTTCTACCGTATTTCGATTGTGTTTCTTGATACTTGATACTTGATACTAGCTACTAATTCAATCGCTTTCCTTCCTAATTTTTCTTTCTGTCAAAAATTTGTGTGACAACAATTAAAAATGTGTGACAAATCTTTCAAAAAACAGTTCAGTTAATTTTCCTCATTCGATTTCCTCCGAAATAATAGACTGCTTTGAATAAAAAAAGAAAACGCATGAAAAGCCTGTTTTATTCCGTATTTGTCACACTCCTTTTTTCCCTTTCTACTTTTGCACAGAATGAAGGCATCAATTTCCAAGGAGTGGCTCGAAATGCTGCCGGGGAAGTGCTGGTCAGCCAGAAGATCAATCTACGTCTATCCATCCTACTGGGCTCTGAAACTGGAGCAGTAGCGTATATGGAAACTAGACAAGCGACCACCAACCCTCAAGGGGTATTTGCTGTGGTGGTGGGTGATGCACTTGCGCTAACCAAGTCTACCAATTTTTCGTCTATCAATTGGACTCCTTCCCCCAAGTTTATTAAAGTGGAGATGGATCCAAATGCAGGGACCAATTTTTTGGTGATGGGCACCTCCAGATTGCAGGCAGTACCCTTTGCTTTTTATGCAAATGGGGTAGATGCAGGTAATGTTAAAGGAGTGCTCCCTTTGAGTAGCGGAGGTACAGGCGTAGCATCCATGACGGAATTAAAGACAAGTTTGGGTTTGGATGTTTTCAATAATGCCGCTTTAGACACCAAAGTAGATAAGGTAGCAGGAAAGGGACTTTCCACCAACGACTACACGACAGCAGAGAAGAGCAAGCTTGAAGGAATTACAGGAACCAATACCGGAGACCAAGACCTAAGCGGGTATGCAACCACAACACAGCTTGCCACCAAGGCAAATACATCCGATGTGACTACAAGCTTAGCTAACAAGGCAAATGCTGCCGATGTGACAACAAGCTTAGCCACCAAAGTAGACAAGGTGACCGGCAAGGGATTGTCTACCAATGATTACACCACGGCAGAAAAGACAAAACTCTCGGCAATCACTGGAACTAATACGGGTGATCAAGACCTTAGTGGGTATGCCACCACTACACAACTTGCCACCAAAGCAAATGCATCGGATGTGACGACAAGCTTGGCCACAAAGGAAGATATTTCCAACAAATCAAATGCTGCTTTAGGAACGAGTACAACCTTGTTCCCTACACAAAATGCGGTGAAGACTTACGTGGATGCGCAAATTTCCTCAGCGACGATTGCAGACGCTGATGTATCGACGAAAGGAAAAATACAATTGGCAGGAGATTTGGCTGGATCAGCAGCAAGTCCTTCGGTTGTCAAATTACGCGGTACACCAATTAGTTCTGTGGCACCTACGACCGCGGGTCAAGTGTTAACCTATACGAATGGAAGTGCAACATGGGTAGCTGCCGCTTCTTCGGGTATTCCCTACACGGGCGCCACGCAGGCAGTTAACTTAGGAGCCTTTGATTTGACGGTAAATGGATTGACTATTGGGTCTGGTAAAAATGGATTTGAAGTTAACGTAGCAATAGGTAAAAATGCGCTTAGTAACACCATTTCGAATTTCCAGGGTAATTACCTAACAGCAGTTGGGTTCGAGGCACTGAAAAACGATACCTGGGGTTACTTCAATACAGGAATCGGTTCTAGCGCCCTTTTTAGTAATACCTCAGGCTTAGCTAATACGGCAGTAGGCAGCAATGCACTTTATAGTAACACCACCGCCAACTATAACACTGCGGTTGGTACCAGTGCACTTAGGTTGAATACAACTGGAGAAAACAATACAGCGACTGGTAACGGCGCTCTTGAAGCTAACACTACAGGTTCATTTAACATAGCAATTGGAGCAGGTGGACTTAAAGCTAATGTAACAGGTTCGAATAATTCCTCGGTTGGTGCAGGCGCGCTTGCTTTTAGCAACACCAATAACAACACTGCAATGGGTACCAATTCGCTTAAAAATACTACAGGGTATAGTAACACTGCGCTTGGTAATGCTGCTGGAGAAATTAACATAACTGGCAACGAAAATACCGCAATTGGTGCTACTGCTACTTTTGGAGCAAACAACCTAAGCAATGCCACAGCAATAGGATTTGGAGCTATTGCAGCCGCTAGCAACTCCATTCGACTAGGAAATACTGCTGTGACTTCTATTGGAGGTCAAGTTGCATGGTCTACACTATCTGATAGTCGTATCAAGAAAAATATAGTGAATTCTACCTATGGACTAGCCACTGTGTTAAAATTAAGACCTGTGGAATACAACCTAACGAGCAACGATTTAAAGCAGGTGGGTTTCATCGCGCAGGAAGTACAAAAACTAGTTCCAGAGGTAGTCACTGGTAAAGAAGGTGACTTAAGCAAGGGAGAAATTTTAGGGATTACCTATTCCAATTTGGTTCCCGTGTTGACTAAAGCTATCCAGGAACAACAAAAACAAATTGAAGATCAAAATGCTAAAATTGCAGCGCAGCAAAAGCAAATTGAGGAATTGATAAAACTAGTCAAAGGTCAATAATCGGACGTATGAAAAAAGCAATGACTTATACAAAAGCTTTCTTGAAGGCGACTTATAGCTTGGGATTGTTAATCCTGACCCTCCTTTCGGCTACCTCCCTCCAAGCACAAAGCATCAGTCCCCAGACCCAAAATGTCTCCGGTGGCTACACACTAGTTGGTGGCTATTCCTTGGGCTATAGCGTGGGTGAGGAGAGCTCGATCTCGCACTATACCACCGCTACCGCAAGTACGCTGTCCGCAGGATTCCTGCAAGACTTCGGCTTCCTCGAGCGAGACCACCTGGTACTCGACCTGACGCTAAGCAATGCTTCCTTTACCGGGAGCACGACTCAATTTTTCATACCGGTCGGAGACTTTACCGTGAAGACCTCCCGAACGACTACGTCCACCAAAGCACCCCTATTTACAAGCTTGTATGGACCGGGGTACGACAACCCCTACTTTGAGATCAAGGACAATGTCTTGTTCTGGAGCAGTGCAGAACCTGCCCCTGGGAAAGAAACCTTCTTGATTCTAGCCCAGGTGTTGGACCGAAAGGGGAATCAAGTGGCGAAGTTCTTCGAGATCAAAAGATCGCGAACTGCATTCTCCTCCTTGGTCGTTTCGAACACCTTCACCCCTAACGGGGATGGAACAAACGACAAATGGACCGTACTCGGCCTACGATTCTACGAAGGCGCCCGCATCTCGGTGTTCGACAAAGACGGCGATCGTTTGTTCTACACCGAAATCCCTGACCAAGGTTGGGACGGTACCTACAAAGGAAAGCAGCTGCCTATAGGCTCCTATTACTGGGTGATCGAAGCACTCGAAGTAGGAGAAATTCGAAGGGGAATACTGAATTTGATACGAAAATAAGGTAAGGAATACGAAGTACCCGCCGCGGCGGGCAGGCGAGATACCTGCCTGCGGTAGGCAGGCGAAATACGAGATTTAAACTAATGTCGAATGATGAACACCGATTTAAGAATGAAGAAGTGAGAATTCGTAGAACATACGAATCTCGTATCACCACGAATAAAGTCTCTCTTGCCCGCCGCGGTGGGTTTCTTGTTTCTCGGCTCTTGCCTCTATAAAAACATATGAAAAAGATATCCATACTCCTCCTTACCCTACTAATCTCAGTAGGAACATTCGGGCAATCTCGCAAATACATGTCCCAGTTTAGCCATTTGCAAGGCTACTTCAACCCTGCGCTGACAGCCTACGAAGGCACCATGGTGAAGGGACTTGTCCGCAACCAGTGGGCCGGCTGGGAAGGTGCACCGAAGTCCTACTTTGTATCTGCAGAACTCGACCTTGCTAATCTTGGCGGTTCCTCTGATGCAGGCAAAAATGCAATAGGAGTGAACCTGCTCAACGATGAGTATGGTGCCTTTACCGAATCGGAACTGATCTTGAGCTACGCGACGCGTATCCAAATAAGTGAGAAGGCAGGCCTTCGCATGGGTGCAGGATTGAACATCAACAGCATCCGCCTTGACGGTACAAGACTAACCACCGAGCAAGCAAATGACCCTACGCTAGCACAGTACGTTGGCGGCTTTGCAGACATGAATGTACTGGACCTAAACATCGGCATGTCGATCACCCACCCGAGCTACTACCTCTCCTATGGTGTGAATAACATCAACGAGGGAAGCATCAGCAGTGGCGACGTGTTTATGGACAAGAAGCCACGGGTAGGCATTGTACAGGCAGGCTACCGCAACCGCTTCTCTGAGAAGATGACGGTGATCACCAATGCGATGTGGAGAACGCAGTCGGACTTACCGGCGAACGTGGAGTTCAACATGAAGTTCTTGTTCAAGGACAAGTTCTGGGTAGGCGGCGGCCACCGGGTAGACTATGCCAACAATGCGCAAGTAGGCGTACTGATGGGTAAGCTACGTTTCGGCTACGTGTACGAATGGCCGATGCTACAGAGCTACCTGCTACCGAATCAAACGCATGAGTTTATGGTGAGTATGAGATTGTTTGGGGGGAATGCTACGATTTGGTAAAGATGCAAGATGCAAGAACCAAGACTTTAGACTCAGTGTTGCTGCTACATAAATTCTGCTATAGAGCAGGGTTTGACTTGTTTCTTGTTTCTCGGCTCTTGCTTCTTAAAGAGTCTCGTTTCTTGGCTCTCGCTTCTTGCCTCTCGAAGCGTCTTTGCATTTGAACAAAAAAAATTATATTCAACCTTAGAAGGGCATCTTATACCGTGAAAGATGCCTTTCTAATTTTGCAAGATTGAGCGCCTGTGAAGGCTGCTTGATTTGCTGAAATCCCCTACCGTTAAAAAACGCGAATAATCCCAATGCTACTATCCTTTTTCTCTTTCATAGTTGGATTAGCCTTGCTTTTGCTCGTTTTTTTCGTGTTGATCAATCGGCAAAAGGATAAAAAACTGAACATCTATTTCTTAATAATTATAGGGGTATTTGGAATGAATCGTTTTTTGCTTGGTGTTGAGGAATTTAATTTGATAGACTCATTTAAGAGTCCTATCAAGGATAATTTTATGCATCAATTTTTCACGGTGGTTATTAGTTATTTATTTTTTGATAATTTATTGTTCAAAGTTACCCCATTTAAAAAAGTCATTCCTCACTTTATATTTCCAGCAGTATTTGTACTTGGGACTTTGCTGTTTCCTTTAAATTTTTTGGTGATAAAGGTAGTTTTTTTTCTATTTTCTACCGTCTATGTGGTATTTCCAGGCTTCCTGGTGTGGAAATATGTATACCAAAGAAAAAATTACAAAGACCGTATTCATTACCAATCCATAAAAGACTTGGCCTTACTTTCCTACAGTGTTTATTTTATTTTTTACGTTGTATATAATTACATGTTTTTAACTAATCCCCAGCAAACTGGAAGCGGTCATTTTGACCAATTTTACATGATTTCTTCCTGGGGTTTGTTGTTTTTAATCATCTACATTTTTAGAAACCCTGTTATCCTGTACGGAGAGCAGCTGCTTCTTAAAAATCTCAAAAACACCAGTAAGGAGGAGGTAGTTGCTTGGCGAAGTATCAAATTGGAGCCTACCGAGCCAGAAGACCTGGATGTGGAGAAAAAAGTAAAGCACAAGGTAGAAGCCATCATCTTTGCCATCAAAAAATTTGAGGAGGAATTGCTCGAGGAGTTTGTGGTATTGCCTTCTTTAAAGGAACTGGCATTTAAACTCGATTATCCGCAAAGCCACCTGAAATACGTGTTTACCTACTATTCTTTTTGCACTTTCGGTGAGTACCAAAACAATTTGAAAATAAAATTTGCGCTAAAGTTGATTAAGGCAGGCTATCTGGACACGCGTACCATTGACTCCTTGTCATCCCGTTGCTTATTCGCAAACAAAAGAACGTTTTATAGAAATTTCAAAAAGTGGGTAGGCTATACGCCTTCGGAATATCAATCCCAACTCGGTTTACCCACGCGATAAAACTTCAGGATTTTCCGAAAGCCTAAGATGGAATTAAAATAAGGGTGTATCAGTTCGGGTCCTCGTCTACATACCACAGTCGACAGCCCACTAGCCCAGCTCTGCCCTGCCACGCCGCACAGCCCTGCCACCCAGCCACCCAGCCAATGAATTGGCTGGATAGGGATGGGTCGTGCTTACAGCACTCAGACCAATATAGACAATACAAGTTTTAAGGTTCCAATACTAACCTTCCTTCTGTCTAGTCCGCGTAGTGGACGGCTCATCCCAAACCCATGGATTTATCCATGGGTTTGGCTGGATAGGGTTGAGTCGTGCTTACAGCACTCAAACCAATGAAGACAATACAAGTTTTTGTGATTACAGCCAATCTACCTACGTCTGAGTCCGCGTAGTGGACGGCTCACATGTAGCCAATGGTTTTAACCATGGCGCGTGGCGGACGGTTCAATCATACCCCATGGTTTTAACCATGGCGCGTGGCGGACGGTTCACATTTAGCCAATGGTTTTATCCATGGGAGGGATCACACCAAATCCTGAAAAAGATACTCTGGAGAAAAATCAACTTTATAGTCAATCAAGAGCTTCAGGTACTCTTCCCTCAAATTGACTTTTCGGTGATGGATCTCTTGATTCTGTATGTACTTGACTACTTTGTGGAGATCCGACTCGCTGTAGGAAAAAGCTCCAAATCCCGACTGCCACTCAAATCGATGTGCCACTAATCCTGACTCATTTACCCATTTAGAAGATTTACCCTTCGCTACCTTCATGATTTCAGAAATTGAATTTTTTGGGAATATCCTGAACAAACAATGGACATGATCCTCAACCCCATTCACCACGATTGTTTGGGCTCCGGCTTCATTAATTAGGTTACCCATCACGGGAAAAAGTTTTTGCTTTAACTCATCGTGAATCATTGCTTTCCGGTATTTAACCGCAAAAACTGTTTGACAATAAACTTTGGAATAGGTGTTAGCCATCGTATTAAAAAAGTTAAAAGGTTAAAAAAAAGTTTAAAAATTTGGACCGTGCCTAGGGCACTCGTTGACTTGTCTTTTGCTTTCTTCTTGGCACCGCCCAGCCCTGGCCAGCCAGCCCACCAGCCCCAGCCGCCCAGCCAATGAATTGGCTGGATACGGTTGAGTCGTGCTTTCAGCACTCAAACCAATATAGACAAAATAAATCTAATTTTTTTACCCAATCTTAACACCGTCTTAGTCCGCGTAGTGGACGGCTCAATCCTACCCCATGGTTTTAACCATGGCTCCTGCACTTGCTATTTTTTACCCATAAACTTATTGACATCCAGCCAATGGACAAAGGCGTCAAACCAACGGTTGCTGGTTCGGTTGGGATTGCCGAGTCCAAAACCATGCCCTCCGTTTTGATACAGGTGAAGTTCCACCGGTCGACCTGCCTTGTGCCAGGACTGGATGATTCCAAATTGCCCTTGGAATAGAAAATCATCCGTTGCAATCACATTGAACATGGGTGGAGCATCTTTGGGAACTTCCACGGGTCCCATTCC
>Ga0114968_10002243_pt1 | contig 14868 bp, 12 predicted proteins | sample M_130807_EF_Meta_FD_87020 | JGI IMG/M metagenome (GOLD analysis project Ga0114968, IMG submission 87020) | Freshwater microbial communities from Lake Montjoie, Canada to study carbon cycling - M_130807_EF_MetaG | ecosystem: Environmental > Aquatic > Freshwater > Lake | place: Lake Montjoie... | reverse complement strand
TACATGTATTCACTCCATTTCGGGCTGAATCACGGCCATCTGCCGCCGTCGCAGCCGTGTGGGGAGGCGAATCTGGATAAGATTTTTTCAATGTCGTTGCAGCTCGAACTCAAGCCGTTCAGGGGCTCTGTTCGTGCCGATCAGGTCCCGAGGTATCTTGTATATGTCTGGGCAGAAACATACAACATACTACGTGTGTATGCGGGACGTGGTGGACTCATGTTCGGGTATTAAGTGCCCGATTATTTCTTAACCGTTTTCTTCGGAACATCTCAAACATACCATTAGCCTAAATATAAGGTCATTATTAAATTTAGGGTTTATGTATGCAGTTATATCAACATTACCGCATTTCTGTAGTATTTTACCGCTTATAAAATACTACAAAACTTATACATTTGGATACATAAATCTGATATTTATATCTATAATACTTTCCATACTATATCATATGTATGAGGAATCAAATTATACTATAATGTATCTTGACTATTCATGTGCTAGTTTATGGGGGATGTATGATATTTATATGGGTTATAAGTATACAAATAAAACGACGATCATCAAAATTGTACTAGCAAATACAGGTTCGTTTATTATAAATATGCATATACCATACAATGTGTATTATCAAATAAATCATAGCCTTTGGCACTTTATAAACGCATATAAATCGTATTATGTGTCAAAACATATAGGCATATCCCTTGCGAATTTAGACCGACGGGCATTTTAAAAGGGCATTTAGAGATATATTTATTTTACTATATAATGTATTACATAGTAAAAATAAATGGAATTTATGACATCATATGCAGTCTATGTATAATGCATTATATACATATCCCTTATATTGAAACTATTCATTTGAACATGATAAAAAATAATGAAACTAATATTATCTTTCAAAGATATTACGCCTACTGGATACTTACTTATGGTTATATGCGATTAACAACCTCTGATATAAACTTCATAAAGATGTCATATTTAATTGAAGCATTATGCACATTAAATGAGCTGTTATATTATACAAATGATATAAATATACACAAATCATTATTTGTAATAATAGTATGTTTATTATTTGGAATAGTAATATAAATATGCCCATTTCAAATGTTCGCCGGTCTAAAATAGCAGAGATCTAATAAAAAACTTTTTTTTAGATTCTTTTTCAAACCTGTTCATCTCTTTTTGAAACCTGTCCATCTACTCTGGGCTAAAAATAGTTTTCGTCTACGTGTAGTATGAAAACAGAGCCATTTTACGTCGAGAGACTCTGGAAGGGAAAGATTCAGCAGGCAAAGTATCCGCAGTCAGTTTGCAAGCCAGATATGTACCTCGTACCAATGTTGTATCACAATGGTCAACAGACGATTGATGGAAGAGAGTACACGAATCTAAAAAACAAATTCGCGCATCCAGATGGCCTTCCGAAAACGTACGAAGTGTATTCCAAGCGGTACTGGGCGGGTGTCGAGGAGAGAAAACGGCTGTATCGTACTATGGAGTGCGAGGAGCATAGGGATAGTCGTCATCCGAATCCACGATGACACGTACAGGCAGAGGCGGATAATTCGTCTCATACTGCTTCGAGCGATACGTGTGAAATGCTTTAGGGAATCCCTGTGCATTCGCGGGAGATTGGAAGAGTGTTTGCGCTGCCTCTCCAGACCCCCGCCGCCAGCTCATCTGTGCGTCTAATTCATCGTCATCAAGAAACATGTATTCCTGTGTGTATGGTAAATAATACATTCTACTGTTCGCACCAATAAAATTGTTGCCAGAAATCCCGTAGATAGTTGCACACTGCTCATGACATCCCTCGTTATTGTAGAATCTCCAGCAAAATGTTCCAAGATCCAGGGATTCCTGGGACCAGGCTGGAGAGTCATCGCTTCGATGGGTCACATCCGTGCCCTCGATGAAGATCTCGACGCCGTGGGACTCGATCGTGACTTTGATGCGAGATATGTCTTCCTGAAAGACAAGGCGAAGACGATTCAGCAACTCAAAGACGCCGCTGCAGGCGCCTCCAAGGTGTTCCTCGCCTCGGACGATGATCGCGAAGGGGAGGCAATCTCCTACTCCGTCGCGGTTCTTCTCAAACTCCCTGTTGACACCACGCCGAGAATCATCTTCCACGAAATCACCAAACCGGCCATTCTCGCGGCCATCGCCAAACCCAGACTAATCGATATGAATCGCGTCAACGCCCAACAGGCCCGTGCTGTGCTCGATATGATGGTGGGTTTCACGATTTCCCCCCTCCTGTGGAAATTCGTCGGATCAGGACTCTCTGCAGGGCGCTGTCAGACTCCTGCCGTCCGTATTATTGCAGAGCGTGATTCCGAGATCAGCCAATTCACAGCAGAGACTTCCTGGAACATCCAGGGCAAATGGTCTGTAACACAAGGCCAGTTCGACGCCACAATGGTCGATGCCCTCGACGATGAGGAATCGGCCTCCAACTACCTGGAAAACATCCACGCCGAGTCCGAGGGCGTCGTCCGCTCTGCCACGACCCGCCCCACATCCGAGAGCCCCCCCAAACCTCTCATAACCTCCACCCTCCAGCAGGAGGCCTCTGCTCTCTACGGAAGTCAACCGAAAAACACAATGCGTATCGCACAGAGGCTGTACGAACAGGGATACATTACATATATGAGGACAGACCACCCAGTCCTATCCGAGGAAGCCCGTGCGGAGGCGACGGATTGGGTACGCGCGGCCTTTGGGGATGCCTATTGTGGTCCTGTTGGAACGAAGCAGGTGAAACCGAAGGCGGATGTTGTAGCCCAGGAAGCCCACGAGGCCATTCGTCCTACCCATATTGACTGTGTGGATCTGCCGGCCCAGGAGGATTGGTCCGCCGTGGACAGAAAGCTCTACAAACTCATTTGGAATCGCACGGTGCAGAGTGTGATGTCTTCGTGTAAGGGGGAGGAGTGCAAGGTCCTGTTTGTGGCGTCAGGGGATCCTGGTGAATTCGAATGGCTTGCCGTCTGGAAGCGGGTCACATTCTATGGGTGGAAGAAGATCGGCCAGGCTATAGCAGATTTAGACGGTGACGAGACCTCCCAGACGATGCCGACAGGTGCCTGGACGTTGGGCCAGAGTTTGAAGGAGGGGTCTAGAATCAAGTGGACCGCGCTGGAGGCGCAGCCGGCCCAGACAAAGGCGTTGCCGAGGTACACCGAGGCAACCCTAGTGCGTGAGCTGGAGAAACGTGGTATCGGCAGGCCGAGTACATTCGCCTCTCTCGTGGGAACTATTATGGACAAGGGCTATGTTGAGAAGCGTGATACGGAGGCGAAAGAAGTGGAAGTCAAACGGCTCCGTCTGGATCGTGTTGGGCAGTGGCCGGCGACGACCGAGCTGCTGAAAAAGCGCCTGGGTGGAGAGAAGCAGAAGTTGGCGGCGACGGCTCTTGGCAAATCCGCCCTCGATTTCTGTATGAAGGAGTTCGCCACCCTGTTTGACTACAGTTTCACGAAACAGATGGAGGATCGCCTGGACCGTGTTGCACACGGCGAGGAGGCGTGGAAGGAGATTTGCCGTGATACGTGGCAGTCATATGAGCCGGCGTATACAACGTTGAAGACCAGTACGAGTGCAACGGTTTCAACCACTCGACAGACTCTGTTTAGCGGAGGGGTGAAGGCAGTGCAGTCGAAGAAGGGGCCTATTCTGTTGAAGGAGGGGGCGACGAAGGATGACACGGTGTTCTATGGCTGGCCACAAGGTCTTGCGTTTAGTGCAATGACGGAGGAGATTGCTGCCGAGTTCGTCCTTGCGAAACAGAAGGAGAAGGCCGCGGAGACGATAGGGGAGTATGAGGGTGCGCCAATGGTTCGCCAGACGGGGCCATTCGGCCCCTATGTAGTCTGTGGTGGTGTAAATATTCCGTGGGTAGCAGGTGATACGGCGGACACGATACGCGACAAGTTGAAGGCGAAGAGTGAGAGTGTTCTCCATCGTATTGGGCCATTTGAATTCCGGCGTGGGCAGTATGGAGTCTATATGTTCAAGACGGATGTTACAGGGAAGGGGCGGAAATTCGTGGGGGTTCCGAGTGGACTCGATCCGAAGATCCTGACCCAGGAGGCCGCGACTAAAATCTACCAGACGGGCCTGCAACAAAAGGCGAAACAGAAGGCGTATGGTTCAGCGGGAGCGGCTAAAAATAAACCTACCCAGTAGGAATGGCAGCAGATGCAACAGACTTTACAAGCATTCCTGTATATGTTATAAATTTGCCTGAAAGAAAAGATCGGTGGAAGCGGTTTAGTATGCAGGAGGGTATCAACCAATTCAAACATCTGTCTCGCGCGGATGCGTTCAATGGGCGTAAGATGAATTTCAGGCGTGATCGCAGGATTTCGATTGCAACACGTCTCCGAATTTACCGCAATTACAGGCGTTCTCATTATGAAATTGCGACCCTCGGTGCCATCGGTGCGACTGTCAGTCATACGAATATATGGAAGCGCTTTCTGGAGTCTGGTATGGAGAGATGTATTGTTATGGAGGATGATGCGATTTGGTCGACCGAAAACATCCAAAAAGCCTCGGAGCTCTACAAGAGTTTACCGCCGACCTATGGAATGTGGATTATGGGCTACAGGCCATACGATCTCGTCGTTGAGCGTATGCCACCCACCTATAAACCGTGGAATCGTGTGTTTAACTTCACAGCTGCCCATTCGTACCTTATAACCAGGGAGACCGCCAAAATTCTACTGGAGGAACCATTTCCTGTTGAGACCCATATTGAATATTACATAACTGCCTGTTCGATCCTGAAGAATTTTTTGATTGTGCAGCATCCCGATATGCACGTTACATGGTACCAGACGATTGTTGGGAAGAAGACCAATGATTCAAATACATCCCAGCACAAGAAAAAGGGCTGTCCAACCTGCAATGTCGCAGACGATTATTCGCAGCTCTACAAGCATTTCACTCGTCGTAGTGATAGTGGTATGGTCGTCAGCGATGTAGTGTACGGTAAACAGGGTGATCAAATTTTGACGTTTAATGAGGGGGTGCCAGCCAAACCGCACCAAGATCACCATTCGAAGACACGTCGTAGACGCAGGGATAAAAAAGAATAGACTTGTAAGAAGGAAATACTTTCAATGGATTCAGATGCATTGAAACTATGTCTTGTAACTGGTGTAATTGCCGTTGCGCTTTACTACAGAGCTTCGGTTAAGGGAACTGTTGGTCGGCGGATAACACCCTATAGGGATCCGCTTGTTCCGGAGAATTTTCACAGAGTCTGCGAGTATGAAAGGGATCGCCGTGAAATTGTCTGGATTCTCTTGGCGACGGATCAGTACAGCCGTGAAATTGCAGAGTACATGACTGCTAATTTAGGGTGGAAATTCACGTTCGTTGTGCCTGGGCCTGGGCCTGGGCATAAGGGAAGTCAGAGGGTTCTGGAATTTTATCAGAGGGTGGAAATTGAGGAGGCAATTCGGCGGGCCTATTGCATTTTTGCAGGTCCAGGAGTTATAGAGGCTGCCGCCTCAACTGCCCGCAATTCTAAATTACCTCTTGTAATTGTAACCAGTGTAGGGGTTGCAGAGTGGATTCCAATTGTCGAGAAATTCACCAAGGAAATTTACATCGTAAATTCTCTGCGATCTGCGGACAGAGTAAATTCACAATTAGGACGACCTTCCTTCCTCCTCCCTCCTCCCGTGTTTCCCAAACAATTTATTACACATACTTCCAGGAAATTCATAACTCTAGTTCCCTACGGAGCTCTGGCGACAGCGGCTGAAATTGTCGCGGCTGCTCCACAATTTGAATTTAGAATTGTTGGGGGCGAGCATAATTTACAGGAAGTCTACAACCAAACAGGAATTCTCTGTGTTCTAGAAACCCCAGAACAATTCTGCAGAATTGCGATCGAGGCGGCAGCGTCTGGAATTCCGTGCGTAGGGACCGGCGGGAACGGACTTAAAGAGGCAATGGGAGATGCGGCGATCTATGTTCCCAATAAGGTGGGCGACATTGTAGGGGCTCTGTCGAGGTTAAAAAATGATCCGTTGGCGTATAAGGCCGCGGCGGATGCGGCGTTCAAACACGCGGCGAGTTTGGATCCGGTTCGTACGTTTGATGAATTCAGCAGTTGGTTGCTGGACCTGTCCCTGCTCTACGCTGGAGATTCATCTGGTACAATCTGACACCCGTGTACGAATTGATATTAGCACTTCTAATGAAATTTTGAATCGTATCAATGCGCTGGTAGTCGTTTGATCCGAGCTTCGATGTGATTTTATTTTCTATTTGGTGGACATAGCTGCAATATTCCTCCTCTCGCGCGTTTTGTTGTTGGAAGAAAGTCTCCAAGAGATCCACTGGGTTGGAATCTGGCTGTATGTTCTCATCACACCATGTGGCCCAGAAGCGTTTCTGTTCTTCTGCGCGCTCCTGCTCCCTTTCATACGCGATCCTCCACTCCGCATAATTGTCGGCCATATGACACAGATTCGTGAGCGCCCATACGGTAGGGTAGTGAATATTCGTCCGCATCTCGCCGAGAATTTCGTTCGCAAGGGGATCGATGTGATCCGCGTTCAAATCGGCCGTCAAGAGTTTTCCAGTTGCCATGTACTTCCACGCATCCTGTCCTACGACTTCCGATGCCTTGTTGACAGCATCGATGCCAATACGCAGTGTATCCTGGCTAACAGTATCTGTTATGAAGGAAATGTCAGGAGTCATTCTGTACTCGTAAGTCTAAATGGGATTCTTCAATTTTGCAGAGCCGCTGAAAATAAATCTACAGAGTAGAATGCCTCAACCTACAAATTCCCAGGTAGATGGGCAACAGGCCCCGCCGAAAAGTGGTACGAGTACACGTCGAAGCAGTCTGGTAAGTGTAGATGTGTCTGGTGCCCAGGCACCGAAAAAGTTTCTGAATGGATGGACGGCGGAACAGGAGAAACTGATGGCGCAGTGGGCGGATATTGCAGGCTGTTACAGGTGGCTGCACGATTGTGCGGAGAAGAAGTTTTCCAGGCGTAATTTAGCCATTACGATCCCTGTTATTATCCTGTCCACGTTGACTGGAACTGCAAATTTCGCCCTCGGCAGTTTTATTCCTCCAGGGGATATTGCATCCAAGGGCTACGCGCAGGCAGTGATCGGAGCCATTTCGATTTTTGCGGGAATTCTGACTACGTTGGGAAATTTCCTCCGATTTGCCCAGGGATCCGAGGCGCACAGGGTATCTGGAATTGCCTGGGGGAAATTCCAGCGCCAAATTGCGGTGGAACTCGCCCTCCATCCCAATGATCGAATGGATTGTATGGATTTCCTGGGAATCTGCAGACAGGATCTGGATCGTCTCATTGAACAGTCCCCCCAGATTCCTGATAAGGTTATCGCGGAATTCGAGATTGAATTTAAGGATCAACCTGCCCTGAAGAGACCCGATATCTGCCACGGTCTTGAGCACACCTCCATTTTCAACTCGAACAAGAGTCGGTTAATGCAACTCACGACAGATGCGACGATTTTCTTGAAGCAGAGGAAGAAGATGTTGCGCGACGAGATTTTGCCCGACCTGTCTGAACGCATTAATACAAGTGTTGAGAGTGAATTCGCGAAGAAACTGGAGGAGCGCGTGAATGCGATGGAGGCCGAGATGCGACAGAAGATCGAACAGGCGATTCCGAAGCAGGCTGTGCTGCAGCCCTCAATTGACGAGGGAATTATGAATCTGGAGAGTGATTGGAGGCGATTCCTCTTGGGGAAGCATATTCAGGAAATGGGCGCACAGGGGCTGAATACGGTACCGAAAAATGAGATCGTCACTCCTGTCAGTGTTGTCATTGATGGGAACGAGGGTGAGAACACATTCCCGTTGAACACGGGGGGCGAGGTAGACGTGTCTGGGGCACATGTAGACGTCTCTGGCGCTCATACAGATGTCTCTGGATCAATGCTATTCACCGTGTCTCTGTTCTAAAAAATTGAGTCGTGATTACCAGTAAGACTAGTAATAATGAACCAAACTACATTCAATCCGTATTATCGCCAGATCCCTGTTGGGCCACCCCCACCAGACCCCTGGATTGTTCGCTCATTCATCGAGCGCTATTCAAATGCATCCTATGTATCAGGATTTGCAGCAGGATTCGCACTGGGCTCGGCTGTAACTGCACTCGTGTTCATGGTGATGAAGAGTTAAGGGCCCTATGGAAACCACATCGCAAAATCCCCCTCCTTAAAATAATCAGGAAAATCCTTCTTCTTTACACAGAGAGCAACATAATAACCATTCCAAAATCCATTTTCTGTACTCTCTTTTATGTGCTGGTTTCCAAACAGTTTAAATTCATTCACAACATGAATGTCTAAATCGCGAATAGCATCCTGCGTTCCCTTTTCAACATCCGCTGTGTTATAATCGTCACAAATGTAGTAAAAAATACTCTGCATGTTATCATAATAATGCGTTAAAGCCTTGTACTGATCTTCGTACGAATGTCCACCATCGTACAAATAGGTAGTAAATTGGTTTTTTCCGTCTAACTTAATTTTGAAACAGTCTTTTGTAATTAGGGTGTATACTTCTCCGTTCACTAGATGTTTCTCACAATTCTCTTTCAGAATTTCGGATGTTGCGTGAAGAAAGTGATCTTTGTTATACTCCTCGTGAAAATCAATACTTAATGCCCGCACACTCAAGTTGTTGTACAAGGCAGAAATGAAGGTAGAACCCTTCCAACTTCCAATCTCCAGATAATTTGTGGGTTCATCGCATAGATTGTTAAGAAGAAGACGAATCCCTCGTGATGACATTCCTTCGAGTTTCAATACAGACTCTGGGAGTTTACCGTTTCCCAAAATTGCATTTGCAACAGACTTGTTCAAATGGTTTGATCTCTCATATAGTTCTGCAATAAAGTGTAGCCGTTCTTTCTCCATATACAAGGAATCTTGTTATTTATTTAGGTAATCCAAAAAATAGGTGGCTCAATAGCCCACCAGCACTTACTCCTCATCATCGCTCGACTCACTTGATGCCACATCCAAGCCCTCTGTATCAGGCGCGGCCACAAAGATGTTCTCATAGCCAATGCGCCACTTGGTCGAGTTCAGGTTGTTGTTCTTGGGGCTGTTCGCGTGCAGGGAGCTCTTCAGCACCTTCTCCCCTCTGCGAAGCTGCACAAGGAAGTTGACCCAGCCCTCGACCAGTACATCGCGGTGATCAGGAAACTGGATGAGTGAGAAGAGAATGAATCCATTCAAGCTCCCTGCAGCCCACTGCTTCTTCTTGGCAGCCAGAGTGATAGGATGCTGCCTATCAGCCTCCTCGAAGATCGACAGAAGGGTGTCAATGCGATCGCGCGCCTTCTCCACATCAAACTCCTTGGTGAGAATAGGGCCCAGAAGATCGTAGGATGTGGTGATGTACTCCACACCGTGCGCGGCTCCTCCAATCAGCGCCATTGCGTTCTTCAGGAAGTTCTTCTGCTTCTTGTCATCTGTGTGCTTGTGGGGCCCCCAGACACTCGTCGCGCGGTCATAGAACCCAGAGCCAGGGATCAGCAGTGACTTGCGGGCAAAGTCGACGAGGGGGGTCGCCTGGCGGGCGTGGAAGCGTTGCCCAGGAGTGAGGGCGACGCCATTCTGGAAGTTGTCAAAGATGGTGATAGTCTGCTCCTTTGTCGCATTTCTGAAGACGAGAACGTGGATCTTGTACGTCATGAAGCGCATCTGCTCATCGAAGGTCAAGTCCTTGTAGTACCTGCCCCTCCACGCCAGACTGTTCTCGTGAAAGCGACGCAACGACCAACATCTCTGCTGCCCATCCTCAAGCCAATAGCTCTCCTTATCTCCCTCAATCGTATGACTAAAGGTGATATTTGGCATTGGTAGTCCGAGCATAGTGTTCTCAATCAGAGCCTCCTTCCGCTTGGCAGGCCAGATCTCATCGCGCTGGTGCGCAGGGATCTGAATGGTCTCATTGCCCCATTCGGTCATGATATCGCGAACAGTCTTTGTAACAATGTCGTAGCTGATAGCAGGCATTTGTTATACTTCAAATAGTCAGGAAGGTACATCCTGGCTGGCGGCGGCTGGCTTCAATTTTTTTTAAGCCAGCGTCAGGCCCATAATGAATCGCGAACCTTTCTCCCACGCGCTCGGCTGAAACATGTCCTCGCGCAAATCCCGCACGAACTTCTCGCCATAGCCCTTCTCCTTCGCCTTCTCAATCAGCTCCTTGATCTCCACCTGCGTCCCCTCGCGCACGGTCGCCGCGCTCAACAGCCACAGGAGAAATGCCTTTGGTCTCCCATCAAAATCTGCAACGCGTTCCTTGCTGAATACGAGGGGTGGGAGCATCATCTCGGACTCCTGCCGCACCTCGGCCTCCTCCTCCTCGCTCCCCAACGCCACGCGAAGGAGGGACTGCAGTTGGGTCTCGGACTCCAGAATATAGCCCTGAAATTCGGTGAACATCGTGTCCATTCGCTTCCTGTGGGATACGAGCGAATTCTTGTGTTTCGCAACGGAGGCGCAATGCGTCCTCAACAGATTCGTAATGAGAGTCGCCTTTGCCTTCAGGGCGTAGACCATATCCGAGTCCTCCTTCACGGGCTTTCCCAGGGCCTCCACCGTCTGAAAGAGGGGGCGGAGTGTCTGCAGGTAGAAGACAATGTCGTCGCGCTGCAGGAGATTGCTCAAAAAAAGGATGAAGCGACCGTCCTCCAGGAACTCAATGTCAATGTCTCCCCCGCGCGATTTGCCGACGATTCCCTGCCGAAGACTGACGAGGCAGCCGCCTTTGATATTGGGATGTAAGCGCATATCGCGGCGGAACTTCTCCACTTCCTCTGTTGTCACCATTCGCGTGTAGTTCTTCACCTCCCAGAAATACTCGAGCTCGGGTCCGCGCATCATACGAATATCGGCCGTCTGTGCCTCCTTGCTCACCACTGTAATGTCGCAGTCGAATGCCTTTTTCAGGAAGGATTCCATCAGAATTTCACCGAGCGAGCCCTTTTCCTTGGAGGAGGAAAACGTCTTGGTCAGTGAGTTCTGCAGGGTCTCAAACTTCGCCGTCATCAGACTCATTTGCTTGTCGAGTTGGCCCTGTAGCTGGGCGATTTGGGTATCCTTGGCCGTGATCAGCTCGGTCAGGCTCTCGCGGGCCTCCCTGTGCATCGAGGCTCGCTGGGCATCTGCGGATTGCTCCAGGGCGTTCAGGCGAATGGTCGCGGCACGGAGCGCCTCGTCAACGCGGAGTTTCTCCTGTTTAACGCTCGCCAATGTCTTATCGTAGGCTCGTGTGGCCTCCTTCACCGCATCGGCGTGGGTTTCCTGGCGAATCGTGTCGTGCGCCTGTTTCTCAATAATTTCATAGGCCTCTGCACCGAGTGTAAGGGCCAATGCAATTGCATCTGCGTTTTTGCTCTCAAAAAGGGCAGGAAGCGCATACGTGTCTGGAATGCGGATTTGTGTTTTTACGTATTTAGAACCACTCATCTTACCTGTACTACGCGTCGAGGCTTAAGGTCACTGCTGGGCATTATCCGGTAAAAACACTGGCTTTCGCCGTATTTTTCACTCAATGCGCATTGCGGCCACGGCTGTTGTGAGGGGATCTGTCACTGCTGTCAGCGCTTTGATGAAGGCATCAAACTTCGCCTGAACAATCTCCTTCGCGTACTGGCGCGTGTAGAGAGGCCTGCCGCTGCTGCGCTTTCCATCGCACATACAGAAGATGCCGTCGCACACGTTGTCAAAGTCCACGTCAGTGAATACTCTCGTACTGGCTGCCTGGCTGTCCTCTAGAGCGAAGACGAATGACTTGATTGTGGGATGGAGCTTCTTCATGCGCTTGAAATCACTGCAGGCCCTCACGTACATACAGGAGTCCAGATAGGCCTTGCATTCCACCACTGCTACGAGCTTTCCGCCGAGATAGCGGTACCGGTCGACCTGATGCTCCATTGTGTAGACTTGCCCATCTGCCTCGACTCGAATGGTCTGCAGGTCACTGTCGCCGACTCTGGACTCAATGCCGAGCTTGGCGCAGATGAAGTCAATGAGGCCTTCTACGAGTTTTCCGCGCCCCTCGCGGAGCTGGCCGCCGAGAGCCTCCTGTTGCTCCTTTGGCTGGCCCTGCTGCGTCTCCTGTAGGACGTAGAGGGTCTCCATCTTGGCCTTGTATTCCGCGACGACTTCATTGAAGAGGCTAGTGTTCATTGTGGTAATGAAATCACGGGACCACCTGTTTATCAATTTTATTGCAGAGTGTGTCCTCTTCCTCTTCGTAGCTTCCGTGCTCGGGTCTGTTACCCATTCCTGGTGGATCAGGAGACTCGTATGGTCTCGCAGGGGCGTAGAAGGCGTAGCAGTGGAGGGATAGGTCTGTAGGGAAGTCGAAGGGCATCTATGGTGGTCTATGAAAAATAGGTGCCCTGGTGGGGCCGACAATTTTTATGGAGTGCTTACATCGCTCTCTTCTGTCTGATGGCCTCCGTGTAGAGCTTAATGAAGTTGTTGAGCTCTTCCATGTCGTATGGAGAAGGGCTATTGTCATTATCCGCCTCAATGTCATGTAGCTCCTCCAATAAGGATTTCAGCCCAGCCTCCAATCCAGAGAGTGTCCCGCGCATCAGTGACTCAATCTGCTTAAGGTCCCATTCATCGAAAGATTCCATTTCTCTTGATATGGGCAGGGTCAAATGGGGACTCCCTTCAATTTTTACGGAATGCTTACCTCGCTGCTGGGCACAGTGTGTAGTAGAGAAGTGTCAGTGTTAGGAGGGTGTTCAGAACGAGTGTAAATGTGTTACACCGCCTGGGTCTATGGCTCTCCTCCTGTTGAATGACGCGGTGTAGTGAGCGTTTGTAGGGGGGAGGACAGTCCTTTTGTGGGGGGAATGGGCCAGGGTTGAGTCCCTGAAGGCGTCTGCTGCGACGGAGCTCTGTGGACATTCTGTGTGTGCTATACAGCGACACAGACTCGGAACTCAATTTTGGGCCTGGGACTGTCGAGATCTGACTCGACGCTGCCTTCGCTTCTGGGACTTGGTCATCGCTCTGAAGCCAGGGAGGTCAGGTGCATCGTGGTCGGATCGCAGAGGCTTGAGTGCCTTTCCGATGTCACTCCACGATACGGGCCTGGAGTTGAAGAGCGAAAGGCGGGGACTGTGGGTAAGCAGTGACATCCACATGTGGTCAGTGAGGCCGGTTCCGCCATTGCCTAGTAGGAGGAAATTGAGCTGGTCTGCGCCAATAGAGATCATTGTGGGCTCGTTCTCTGCCATTCGACCGGCGTCCTGCATGTACTGCGTCATCCTGTTGAGTGCCGCCATTGCGTCATACAAGTGGCTGCATGGAGGCGCCGTGTCCCGCCATACGTGACAGTGGTTGATGAGGGCAGTGGACAGCTCGGTGCAGATCTCGAGAAAGGGCGCGGGAATGCTAGTGGTGGCCATAGTGGGTGGGGGTGTTGAAGGTGACGAGGGCCTGCGGTCTCAATTTCTCGGGCTGGCCCCGCGCGGCACACGAAAAAAAGGGCCTTGCGCCCAGCAGCCAACGAAAAAGGGCCTTGCGCCGCCTTTCAGGTTGGCCACCCGCTTGCAGCGTGCGGCCAACGAAAAAAGGGCCGTTTTAACGTTTAGTTGCTTTGGTTGGTCCTTTTCGCGTAGATGTAGTAGTTTTACTTGCGCTTGCGCGCGGGGGGGGGAGGGGGCGCAGCTGCCTTGGTGACGCCCTTGAGACGCGCCTCTTCAGCCTCTGCAGCCTGCAGGTCCAGGAAGTAGCGGTCCTGGATCTGGCAGGTGGGCACGATCCAGGGCTCGCGGCTCTCTGGCTGGCTCACCTGCACGACTGCCTTCTTGGGAGCGCCCTTCAGGCAGCCAAAGCGGTTCTCCACAGGGCTGGCGCAGGGGTTGAAGCGAGGGTTGGTGAACCACTCGTCCAACCACCCAGCCTCGCCAGGGTGGATGCGGTCGCAGGTGCGGGGAGTCTCGCGCTTGCCAGTCTTGGGGTCAGTGTACTCGTGCGCCCAGCACTCGTCGCCCTTGAACTCGCCAATGCACCACTTGCAGGGCTGCATGCGCTTCTTCACCTGCTGGCCCTTGCGCAGGCCCAGCTTGGTGCGGAACTCCACGTCGCGGGCGTACACCTGGCGCTTGATCGCCTCGCCGTCCAGCACACGCGCAGCCGCCGCTGCCGCCTCCCTGTTCTGCCGCGCCGCGCGCTGCTCCCAGGTCTCTGCTGCCATCGCAGCCTCCTCGTCCTCAATGCAGAGGTCTGCCCACGTCTTGGTGCAGGACCATGTGGCACGCTCCCAGTCCAGCAGGTAGCCGGTGAGGAGAGGGTGCTCGGCGCAGTTGCCCTGGCAGAGGTGGGGTGGGTGAGAAGCCGCCTGCTCCTCACCCTCAAACACAACAGCCCAGCGCTGCTGTGTCTTCTGGCACGTCCAGGTGTCGTCATTGAGCGCCGTGTGCTGCCAGCAGCAGCCACAGGGGCCCTCTTGCGACTCGAGGGTGTCAGGGGTCATAGTCCAAGCGACGGTCATTTGAGTCGTGTTATGGATTGGCTATGATTGCTTTGGGGGGGTGACTAGAAAAGGCGGCGGCCGGCCCATTCAATTTTAGTTTGGAAATTGAATAATTCGCCTTGCCTGCGCATGCGCGCCTTTGCCTGCGTATGCGTGCGCTTGCCTGCGCGCTTGCGCGCGCTTTGCCACGCTTTGCCGCGCTTTGCCCCGCTTTGCCGTCACGCTCGTATGCAAAGGCGGGCAAAGCGCGGCAAAGCAGAAATATTCAATTTCCAAAGTAAAATTGAAGGCGGCAGGACACGGCAAAGGAGGTACCCCCC
>Ga0114968_10002241_pt1 | contig 14874 bp, 13 predicted proteins | sample M_130807_EF_Meta_FD_87020 | JGI IMG/M metagenome (GOLD analysis project Ga0114968, IMG submission 87020) | Freshwater microbial communities from Lake Montjoie, Canada to study carbon cycling - M_130807_EF_MetaG | ecosystem: Environmental > Aquatic > Freshwater > Lake | place: Lake Montjoie... | reverse complement strand
CGATGGGCAAGCGACTCGCCGTTTATGCACCGGGCGGGGCTCCCGAGATTGAGGTGTTTGGCGTGCGTGACCCAGTGGTCAATGCGTTTGCGATGCCAGGCGGGTATATCGGTGTGCATACGGGTTTAATTGTGAGCTCGGGTGCCGAAGCCGAACTCGCTGGGGTACTCGCGCACGAAATCGCTCACGTCACGCAACGGCATATTGCTCGAGGGCTGACGCAACAGCAACAAAGTGGTCATCTTGCACTCGCCACGATCGCTGCAGCGATTCTTGCCGGGCTGACGCCCGGCGGCGGGCAGGCTGCGATGGGTATTGCCGCCTTTGGACAGGCGGCAGCTGTTGCGCAACAACTTGGATTTTCGCGAGACGCCGAGCAAGAGGCCGACCGGACGGGTTTTGAAATGTTGCGCAAGGCGGGTTACGACCCGAACGGCATGGCGGTGATGTTTGGCCGTTTGATGCAGTCCTCAAGCTTGAACGAAGGGCGCGGTGGCGGAGTCTATGTATCCACCCATCCGCTGAGTATCTCGCGTATGACCGATATGCAAAATCGGATTCGACAGTTACCGGTCGCCAGCTATCAGGCCTCGGATGAATTTTGGTTTGTACGCGCTAAAGCGCGGGTATTGCAGTCCATCGATCCGCGCGTGCTGGTTCAGGCGATTGAGCAAATGCAAGAAGAGCTTCGGGCGAGCGCAAAGGCAGGGCCTGGCACAAGTGGCAGTGCGGCCAGGCAAGCTGCCGCTTGGTACGGGTTGTCACTTGCCGCGGTGGCGCGTAAAGATCTCAAAACGGCAGCGAGTGCGCTTGAACAGGCGCAAGCGCTGAGCACAAACTCACCTTATTTAGATTTACAACGAATTGAGCTCGATTTGGCGCGCAAGCAAGTGGCTCAGGCCTTGGCTGTGGCGCAGGCTGCCCAAAAGCGCTGGCCTGAGCGACGCGCGTTTGCGTTAAAAGTGGCCGAGTGCTTGCAGCTGCTAGCCAAAGACAAAGAGGCGATCGCGTATTTGCAAGAGCAAATCAAGCGTTGGCCAAAGCTTGAGCCCGAATTTTATAAAATGTTGGGTAATAGCCATGACCGCTTAAACGAGCCCGTTGCGGCCCGCCAGGCGATGGCCTCTTATTATGAACAGGTCGGGGCGCTGTCAGCGTCGGTGGCGCAGTTGCAGCAGGCGCGCGCTTTGTCGCAAGATTTTTATGTGCAGTCGCAGCTCGATGTAAAGATCCGGGCGCTAACAGCCAAAATCGCCGAAGACCGCAGATTACTCGAGCGTTTTAAGTCTTAGGCGATTAGGATGTAGTGGCCTAGGCTGTCAGGCTGCAGGGCTGTAGAACCTCAGACCGTACGCGGCGCAAGCGTCTCGAAATAACGCAGTAGTCGTTCGGGCAGCCAGTTCAGGTGGCCGGGCCACGGGCCGTTGACAAAGCCCACATGACCGCCCAGGGCAGGTTGGTGCAGCGTGAGGGCATCGCTGCAATCGTTAGGCTCGACTAAGGTGTGTTCTGGTAAAAATGGATCGTTTCTGGCGTTCAAGACCAGCGTCGGTATGACAATCTTTTTGAGCCAGGGTTTGCTGGCGGATTGTGTCCAGTAATCAATGGCATCTTTGAAGCCGTGCATGGGTGCGGTGTAGGCGTGATCGAAGTCGCGCAGGTCGCGTGCCTGGTTGACTTTGAATACATCAATGACGCCGGGGTATCTGCGTGCTTTCTCAAACACTTTGGGTTTGAGCGAGCGTAGAAAATGACGCGAGTACACCTCACGGTTAAAAGTGTTGTCTGATAAGTGATTGCCCGCGGCAACTAAATCGATGGGGGCAGAAATCGCTGCGGCTGCGCAAAGCCAATCAAGTTGTGAGCCGGATTCACCCAAGTATTTTAATAACGCGTTGCCGCCGAGCGAGACGCCCGCAGCATACCAACGGGCTTGAGGCACTTGCCGTCGCACTGTTGAAAGAATAAAACCGATCTCGGCCGAGTCGCCCGAGTGATAAGCGCGCGCCAGGCGGTTGGCAAAGCCAGAGCAGCCGCGAAAGTGCGCGATCACCACGATCCAGCCTCTTGCTTTGAAATAGGTGGCGATTGACTGCGAGTAGCGACTGCCGCTGCTGCCCTCAAGCCCATGAAACAGCAGCAAGGCCGGTGTTGGCATGGAGTCGCGCAGTTGCTGTTGCTCGGAGGTTGTCAGCCAGCGCGCTGCAGCAGTATGGCTCAAGCTGCCCTCTTGGATGTGCTTGGGGTGGGCCGCTAAGCCCGGAAGCGCCCAATCTAAATCAATAAAGTCGCCATCGGGGGTGTCGACACGCGTTCGAGCGAAACGCAACCGGTTTGTCGGCGCACCCAAGGCGCCAAAGAGCGTCTGGCTATGGCGTTCGGGCAACCAGTTTGGGGCGAGACAAGGTGAGAGGTCGAGGGAGGCTGGCACTATGTGGTGAGGTTAGTGCAAAAGACCTGGGGCGTCGTGTAACTCGAGTAAGCCGGTTTGCTCGGGTGCTGCCGAGGCGTGATGCATCACCAGGCGCCAGCCGGTCGGGCCCTTGTGATAAACGTTGGTCGCATAGCAGTGGGCGATTTCAGTGCCGCCTTGGCTGTGAACCGTGATCTGTTCGATCAGTGAATGGACGGTACTCATCATGCTTTGGGTGGTGACAAGCTTAGCCGGGCGAATATGCAACGCGCCTTGGGCCAGGATTTCTTGCCAAGATTCTTTCACCGCATGTAAGCCCACCATGCGCAGACCGCCTGGGTGTACACAGATGATTTCTTCGTCGTCAGACCAGACTTGCATCAAGCGGCTCAGGTCTGCTCGCTCAAGCGCATCGTAAAAAGCGAGCTCAGCTTCCTCGGGCGTTGCGAACATAACCGGCATATACGTGGCTCTTAATGGCCGTGCACAACGGTGCCGGCCGCTAACTGGTAATGCGTGCCACAGTAGGGGCAGTTGACCTCACCCGTGCGTGTGACATCGAGAAACACGCGTGGGTGCATGCTCCAGAGGGGCGCGCGTGGGCCCGGGCAATGCAGGGGCAAGTCGGCCGCACCAACTTGCACGGGGGCTTGATCTTTGCCAGAGGCAGAAGCTTGCGTCATCGCGAATCTCAAAGAAAAATTGGATAGCCAGAGTGTACCAAGCACGCAGTCTACAATAGTGGCAATTGTGACAAACGCGTAAAAAATTGTCGGACCTGTTGACTTCCTCCTCGACGTTGCATGCTTTGCGTGAGCAAAAGCGTGCGGCATTTTTGCTAGGTCTGCGTGCGATTGCACCAGGTTTAGTGGCCCTGACGATTTGGGGAGTCGTCACCGGCGTGGCGATGTCGCGCTCGGGCTTGACCGACCAGACCGCCGCTCGCCGCCTTGGTGGCGATTATCGTGCCAGATGTACTACCTTGGACGATACAGACCGGCCCTCAGTTTGATCTAAGGTTTTTGGCTGTTGGCATATCGGTGCTGGTGTTTTTAGTGACCCGTAACGCCTTGCTCGTCATCTTGTCTGGGATGTTGGCGTTGTGGTCGCTGCGCGGGTTGTTACTGTTGTTTTAGGGTCGCAAACGGGCTCGCATTGCGCTTGGCGCTACGGAGAATCCCTAACTGAGGGGCTCGACTGGAGTACACTAGTGGGTGTTTCCTTAAATAATTCAATGACTTCAATCATTTAAACAACTCGACTCTACTACTTGACCTCTAATACTCAACCTACCGATACGCCTGTCGCCGCAACCCCCACTTTTTTAGAAATCGGGTTGCATCCAGCGCTGTTACAAGCCGTGATTGATACCGGCTATACCATTCCCACCCCCATTCAGGCGCAAGCTGTTCCGCTTGCGATGGCTGGCCAAGACGTCATGGGTGCGGCGCAAACAGGCACGGGCAAAACGGCTGCGTTCACGTTGCCGATCCTGCATCGCTTGATGGCTTTTGCCAACAGTAGCGCTTCGCCGGCTCGCCATCCTGTGCGAGCGTTGATTTTGACGCCTACCCGCGAGCTCGCAGACCAGGTTGCCGAAAGTGTGAAGCGCTACGGCAAGCTCACACCTCTGCGTTCGACGGTCGTGTTTGGCGGTGTGGATATTAATCCGCAAAAAGAGGCTTTGCGTAACGGTTGCGAAGTCTTGATCGCGACGCCCGGGCGCTTGCTCGATCACGTTGAACAACGTAACGTCAATTTAAGTCAGGTTGGCATTTTGGTCTTAGACGAAGCGGACCGCATGCTGGATATGGGTTTCTTGCCCGACCTTGAGCGAATTATTCGACTGTTACCGACGCCGCGGCAAACTCTGCTGTTCTCGGCAACCTTTAGCAACGACATCCGCAAGCTTGGCCGTACCTATTTAAATAGCCCAATCGAAATTGAAGTGGCAGGGCGCAACGCGACCGCCGACACCGTCACGCAAATCGCGTATGCGATGTCGGGCGATGCCAAGCGCGCCGCCGTGGTGCATTTGGTGAAATCGCGCGGTCTTAAGCAAGTGATCGTGTTTTCTAATACCAAAATTGGTACCGGTCGTTTGGCGCGCCAACTCGAACTCGATGGCGTACGCGCCGAATCCATTCATGGCGACAAAACGCAAGGCGATCGGATGAAAGCCCTCGAGGCGTTCAAGGCCGGCGAACTCGAAGTATTGGTTGCCACAGACGTGGCTGCTCGTGGCCTGGATGTCGCAGGTGTACCTTGCGTGATCAATTACGATTTGCCGCATAGCGCCGAAGATTACGTGCATCGGATTGGTCGTACCGGTCGTGCGGGGGCGTTGGGTGAGGCCATCTCATTATTTGCACCCGCCGAAGAAAAGTATTTGCTCGACATTGAAAAACTGATTAAAACGTCGATCGTGCGTGGCACGCTCGAAATCCCTGGCGAGTTACTGGCACGGGGCGCCTCGCGTGAAGAGTCGCGATCAAGTCGGTCAAGCTTCGGTTCAGAGCGCAGCTCTGGCGGGTCGACCGCAGAGCGTAGCCATGGCGGGCGCAGCACTTCTGGTGATCGCCCAGATCGTGGCGCGCGACCAAGTCGTTACGGCGCCCCCGCCAAGCCGATTGATGATTTTTTTACAAAGCCTTACCAGCCCTCGGCAGCCTCTTTAGCTGCTGCGGCGCAAACACCGACTACAGGTTTGAAAAAGCCCTCGTTATTGGCGAAGCGGCCGGTCGGTTTGTTACTTGGTGCTGCGCAAAAAAAACCTGCTTGAATCGTTGCTTAGCGTTAACCGTCTAAGCGAACGTGCGGCACCCGCTTGCAGACTGACTGTCTTAAACGAACATTGAGCACCCGCTTGCGGAATGACTGTTTTAAGCGAACTTTCAGTAATCGCTTGCAGAATGACTGTTTTAAGCGAACCTTCAGTAATCGCTTGCGCGCTGATCATTCAGGATGCGATTAAGCGTTTTGACTCAGCGCGATTAATTGCTCAATTAAATCCTCGGGCAAGTCAGTGGTTTGCGGTTGACCTGGGGCTTGCATGGTCTGAATCAGGCGATTGAGGTGCTCGATGTGAGGGAGCAGGGTGCCTAAAAACCGCACGTTTTCGCCTTGCACAATCGCTATCGTCGGAAAATTTTCAACATCCTCGTCACCCAGCAGTTCGGGATAATCCTCGATGTCGGCCCATACGAAACAAGCTTGAGGATATTGCTGACCAAGCGCCTCGAACTTTGGTTGATACGCTTTACACGCGTCGCACCACGCGGCACAAAAACACAAGATCACTGTGCCTTCGGGCGATGCAAGGGCTTTAGCAAGTGTCGGTGAATTTGGAAAATACACGTTTTCGTAAGCACAAGAGATCAAGTTTGTCTATGATAGCCCCGATTGCGTTTTTAGCTAGGCCTGTCCGCTTGGTGCGCCATCTTGCACTGTCGTCTGGCTTCTGTTCGATGAGGTCGGTTCGCTCGTTGCGCTCTTTTGCACGATCGGATGTCTTTTATGGGACCCGGGCTGCCCACCTGCTGCGTCATCTTGCGCAATTGAACGTCTTCTGGAGAATTTTGCGTTGAATCCAAGTCAAACAGCTCAGCAATCGTTAGGTTTAGAGGGAGTGGGGCAGGCGCTTGGTCGCGCATTGGTCTCGCAGTGCCATCCTCGCATGTTGTTTGCCTTATTGATGCCGTTTTTGATTGTGTTGGGGGCCGCGATCGTATTGCTATTTGTGGCATTGGGTCCGCTCACCTCGTGGTTAAGCCAGCAAGTGAGTGATTCGGCTCTGTTGCTCGAAGCGAATGACTGGTTAGTGTCGATCGGCTTGTTCTCGTTATTGTCGGTCAAGGCCTGGATGCTGACCTTGATTGCGATCATGCTGCTACTGCCGGCTTCAGGGATTCTTGGTTTGGCAGTTGCTGCCGTGTTTGTCATGCCTTTAGTCGTGTCGCATTTGTCGCAGCATCGCTATGCCGAGGTCACGAGGCGGGGCGAATATGCCTTTGTGGTGAGCTTTTGGAACGCGCTGTGGGTCAGCGTGGTCTTTTTGTTAGGTTGGATATTGACGCTTCCCTTTTGGTTGTTTCCACCGCTGGGCCTGTTGGTATCGCTGTTGTGGTGGACTTTTGCTTTTTCTCGCATGATGCGCCTGGATTCGATCGTCGAGCACGCCAGCGCTGCCGAACGCAAAATGCTATTAGAGCGTCACGGAACGGGATTTTGGGTGATTGGTTTTTTCTGTGCCTGTTTAAATTTGCTGCCTCCGGCGTGGGTGTTTTTGCCAGTTTTCTCGGGATTGGTCTATACGCATTACGGGTTGGCAAGCTTGCGTCAGCTTCGTAGCGAAATAGACTAAATGTTTTTGACTGGCACGCCGTAAGTCGACCAAGGCCGGCGCATTTGTGCTGAAATGTCGACTATTCTCAAATTTGACTGACTTCAATTTTTTCTGGAAACATCATGTCTGCTTCTCAAGACAACGCGCGGATTGGTTTGATTATCGTGGGTGACGAAATTCTGTCGGGGCGCCGGCAAGACAAGCATATGTCTAAAGTGATCGAATTATTGAGCGCACGCGGCCTACAGTTGTCATGGGCTACAGTCTTATCCGATGACCGCGCCTTGCTGATTAGTGCGCTTGAGCGCAGTTTTGCTTCAGGTGACATCGTATTTAGTTGCGGCGGCATCGGGGCCACACCCGATGATCACACCCGTCAGGCTGCCGCTGCCGCGCTCAAATTGCCTCTAGAGTTGCACCCCTTTGCTGCCGAACAGATTGGCTTGCGGGTGGCTGAAAATGCAGCAAAAGGGCAAGGTAGCCCCGATATCAACGCGCCTGAAAATCAACAACGTTTGCAGATGGGATATTTTCCGCAGGGTTGCGAGGCGGTGGTCAATCCGTTTAATCGTATCCCTGGGTTTTTTATTCAAAACCATACGTTTGTGCCGGGGTTTCCGGTAATGGCCTGGCCGATGCTTGAGGCGACGCTTGATAGTCGCTATGCGCATTTGCATCATAAAAATCAGCAGGTTGAGCACTCATTCTTGGTCTATGGCATGCCCGAGTCGCGCATCACCCCTGCGCTCGAAGCGCTCGAACAAAAATGGCCAGGCGTGCGCGCCTTTAGTTTGCCCTCAGTGGGCGAGGGCGGTGGTGTGCCCCATATTGAGTTGGGTGTAAAGGGTGATCCTGAGCCTGCAGCATTGGCGCTTGAATTTTTAAGGGCTGAGGCGCTACGGTTGGGGGCGCGTTACGAGCCGGGTGTGGCTAAGTAGCTAGCTTCTCTAGCGCCATTTCTCTGAGTTTGACGCGCTGAAATTTTTGTCCATTGGCACTGGCCGTTGTTGGAAACTCGTCAACAAACCAAAGGTGTGCTGGGATCTTAAAAGCGGCGAGTGTCTTCGCGACACCACTCAGTGTTGCGCTCACGTCTGGTGGGCATTGTCTATTTTTTGCAATTGCAAAGGCCACGGCACGAGGCTGACCGTTGATCTCGACACCCACCACTTGTGCGCTTTCGATCTCGGGTTGTGCAGCTAAGACATGTTCGATTTCAGTCGGGTCTACTAAAAAGCCACCTAGGCGCATGGTGTCGCCCATGCGTGATTGATACACAAAACTGCCATCACCTCGCAGGTAGCCGAGATCACCCGTTTTGAAGTAACCGTCTTGGGTGAAGGCTTGTGCGGTCGCGTCGGGGTTATTGAAGTAGCCTTTGAATAGGGTGGGTGATTTGATCTCAATCTCACCTGATAGCCCCGTGGCGCAGAGTGCTAAGGTGTCAGGGTCACGTACTCGCACTGACGCGAGCGCGCCGGCAGCGGGTGTGCCCCCACCTAGAACACGCTCTTCGAGCGGCAGCTCGGCGGCCTGTGCTGAAAATAAAGAATGCACTTCGCTAGAGCCATACAGCCCACGCATCGGAAACCCGCGAGGGATGAGCTCTTGCGCAAGTTCAATAAAGCGTGCACTAAAGGCCGCAAAACCAAACAGCTTGAGTGAGGTAAACGCGATCGGTTCGAGGTTTTGCTCGGCAAAGCGACGTAGCATTTCGTCGCTACCAAAAATGTGCGTGATCTGGTGCTGCTTGATTAACTGACTGGCTGAGGACACGTCAAAAAAGTCCATCAGCACGACAGGCATTTTGGCCACGATGGCAGCGAGCGCACTATCGAGACCATACACGCCGCACAGGGGCAGCGCAGTCAGTAACGCATCGCCGGGGGCACCAAAGTGATAGCCCGCTGCGATATGTCGCACGTGTTCGCTGAGGGTTCTTTGCGTGTGGACGACAAGTTTTGGGCCTTTTGTTGTGCCCGAGGTTGTGAAAAATATGACGGGTAATTCTTCAAGCGCTAATGTTTGAGTGTCGTCTAGATTTCGTTCTGGTTGTGCAAACGCGTGAGATTCGGATTGCGTCTGTTTGAAAGAATCAACCGTTGTGCGTTGTGGTGATGCGTCGCCGAAAGCTTTGGGTGGATCGCTCGAAGAGCTGGTCGCCACTTTTGCGAGCGTAGGCAAAAAGCGTACAACCGGCCGACCTAGCAGGGTCGAGGGGGTGCTCTCATCTGCGTCGACCATCATGATCGTCTTGAGATGAGTCAAGTCACTTGCATCCACGCCTTCAACGACTTGCGCAAAATCAATTTTGCGAAAATTCAGTTGCAAGATTAAAAACTGAGCGTGCGAGTTTGCCAGGATGTAGTGAACTTCGTGACTACGGTATTTAGTATTGACGGCAACCAGTGTGGCGCCTAAACGCGCAAGCGCAAAAAAGATCGCAAGCCATTCGACACGGTTGATGAGCCACACGGCAACATGATCCCCCCGCTTAACGCCTTGTTGACCGAGCCACGTTTCAGTGTCTTGTACGAGTTGTTCAAACTGTAAATACGAAATGTGCTGATCCTCTTGGATCAGCATGGTCGCCTTGGGTGCTTGAATGAGGTGATGCGCATAGACCGAGCGCAATGTATACGAATGCGTCATGTCAATAAAGGCTCTGCTGCAAGGCGTCCAGTTGCGACATCTGAATAGTGTTCTCTGCGCAACATGGCCAGCCCAAGGGTATTAATACAGTTCCATCAGATCGGCGTTATTGCTAAAGGCTTCGGGGGTGCCTTCACGAATGAGTTGACCTGATTTCATCACGATGACACGATCTGAAATCTTGAGCGCTTCGCGAACATTTTGCTCGACGATCAAAATCGACATTTTGCGTTCTTGTTGCAAGGCGCGTAAGGGGCCGGCCAAGTCTTGAAAGAGTTTTGGAGCCAGACCGATTGAGGGTTCGTCGAGCAGCAGGCAACGGGGCTGACCAAGCAGGGCTCGGCCTAGAGAAACCATCTGTTGCTGGCCGCCCGAGAGTGTGCCCGCGCGCTGTGTATAAAACTTTTTGATCATCGGCAGTACGCTCATGACCCATTCAAGCCTTGCCGCCTGCTCGCCTGCGGGGATGCCGTTCGCCCAAAAGCCCAGTCGCATGATTTCGGCGACGGTTAAGCCTGGGAAGACGCCGCGGCCTTCGGGCACCATCGCGATGCTGGCGGCGTTCATACCGCGCGGATCGGGCTTGGCGACCACGTTACCTTCAAGCGTAATGGTCCCTTCGGCTAAGGGCACTAGACCAAACAAGGCCTTCAATAAAGTTGATTTTCCGGCGCCATTGTGCCCGATCAAGCACAGCACTTCGTTGTAGCCTAGGCTCACATTAAAGTTGTCGAGTACAGGTCTGCCGCCATAACCCACGCGCAGGTTCTTGGCTTCAAGAAAATTAGCCGCGGTCATGCGCGCTCTCCAAAGTAGATAGCAGCCAGGTGCGGATCTTTTAAGATGTCTTCTGAGCTGCCTTGGGCAAGCAATTTGCCTTGATCCAAAAACGCGACCCGATCCGAAAGTTTAATCACGATGTCGAGGTTGTGTTCAATGATGCAAATGGTGATGCCGCGCTTGGCATAATCGCGTAACAAGGTTACGAAACGATCAAAAGAGCGAGGGTCCAGGCCTGAGGCGGGTTCGTCGAGCAGCCAGAGCTTCGCCTCGCTTGCCATAATTCGAGCCAGACTTAAAAATTTTCGTTCGGCGTAGGCAAGATCGACCGCGCGTTCGTGACGTTTTTCGAGTAGTTGGGTTTCAGTCAAAATTTCAGTGACGCGTTGCTCGGCGGCTTTGCGACCGCCTTGCCAGAGCCAGCTACTGCGTTCTGTGACCGTCATGATGTTTTCTTCGACAGTCATTTGACTGTAAAGACGCAAATCTTGAAAGGTACGTGCGATGCCTAGGCGGGCCACCTGCCAGGGCTGAACGCCTTTGAGCGGCTTGCCCAGCCAATGCACCGTGCCACTGCTAGGGATTAAATGCCCCGTGATCAGGTTGAACAAGGTCGTTTTGCCCGCTCCGTTGGGGCCCACCAAGGTGGTAATCACACCGGCTGGCAGATCTAGCGTGACATCATCAATGGCTTGCAAGCCACCAAAGTTTTTGTTTAGGTTTCTAATTTGTAGCAAGATCTCTTGCGACGAGGTTGCGGTCGTCATGCTGACTTCTCCTTGCTGCGCCCGCCCACCAAACCGCCGGGGCGAAACATCATCAAGAGCACCATCGCTAAACCATAAATGATTTGCTGAATCGAACCGAGTTCAGTAGGCGGTAGAAATGGCAGATAGGTTAGCGCGGCCGGCAACGACATCAGTAGCGCAGCGCCCACGATCGGCCCAAACAGGGTGCCAGTGCCGCCGATGATGACCATGGCCATCAATAAAATCGAGGTCTCTAGCATGAAGCTTTCAACGTTAATAAAACTGATATAAAAAGCGTAGAGGGAGCCCGCGACACCCGCCAAGCCTGCAGCGACTGCAACCGACAGCGTTTTGATGGCATTGACGTGTTTGCCATAGGTTTGCGCTGCCGATTCACTATCGCGGATTGCCATTAAGCTTCGGCCAAAACTGCCACGCACCAGCAGCGCAGTAATGCCCACCACAATGCCAAGCACGACTAGGGCAAGTGCTAAAAATGCAGTGTCATCGTTGAAGGTATAGCCCCACAGTTTGGGGCGTGGAATCCCGATCATGCCGCCTAGGCCGCCAGTGATGGATTTCCATTCAGAGAAGATCGTGACACCAATCACTTGTAAGCCAAGCGAGGCGGCCACAAAGTATTCACCTCGTACCCGTAACGCCGGCAGTGCAAGCGCCATCGATAACACTGCCGAGATGGCAGCCGAAGCGGCCATGCAAAGTAGTAACGAATCAGACGCATGCATCGCGATGTACGCTGTGGCGTACGCACCCACGCCAAAGAAGATCGCATGCGCGAGTGAAAAAATGCCGGCATAACCCATGATGAAATTCAGGGTCAAGGCCAAAATGGCATTAATGCAAAACAGTACTGCAATATTTTGAAGATAGGCAATCATGTGATGTTCTCTTTTAGGACACAACCGCGCGGCCGTACACACCACCGGGGCGGAACAGGATGAACAAGAACAGAATCACAAACGTGACGGCTTCGCTCCATTGTGGGTCGATGACAGCCAGGCACAGATTCTCGGCCATGCCTAAAATCAAACCGGCCATCGCCGCCCCGCGCAAACTCCCTACGCCACCAACAATGGTTGCCGCAATACTAATCAACATGACATGGTTGCCCATGGCAGGGTTCAGGCCTGAGGTCGCTGCAGTCAAGATAGCGGCTGGCACTACGAGAATCGAACCGATTAAAAAGACATATTGCGAGAGCAAGCGTGGTGTTAAACCATAGACCTCAATGAGAGTTGGATTTTCACCTAACGCTCTTAGGGCGATACCCATACTGGTCTTGGTCAGCAACCACTGCAGCGCCATAAAAAATATGACAGCACAAAGAATGACGACCGCTGCAATCGGTGCAACATACAGGCCTGGCATCACCTCAAGGCTTTTGCTCAGTGGGGTTGAGACCGTCACGGCGCCGCGCTCGAAGATCATCGCGATTAAATTTTGAACGATGATTGCCATGCCAAACGAGGCGACGAACACCGTAAAAAATGAGCCTTCGTGACGTTGAATGATTGCGTAGACGTAGCGGTCAAGCAGCACGCCGAACAGACTCGCTGCAAAGGTGGCTGCAAGCGCCGCAATCGGCCAGCTCAGGTGTAGTACTGAATAACACTCATAAAAAATATAACCGGCAATCGTAAAGGTTGCCCCATGCGCCGCGTGAAAAATCCGGGTCATGCCAAAAATGAGCGAAAACCCGGCTGCAATCAGCGCGTAGAGCGCGCCGGTTTGCAGGCCATTGATAAAAAGTTGCGTAAACAGCATGAGGCAATATCCTAAAGCAATCTAAAGCGCTAAAAACTTATTTGCCTGCCGAGACCACTTTGGTGGTGCCATCGCCAACGATTTCGTTGATTTGAATAGGCGCTTTGACTGTGCCGTCTTCAGCGAACGACACGGTTGCACCGACAAATTCAAAGCTCTTGGTGGCTTTGCGTTGGGCAAGTAAGTTTTCGCCGGTAACGGGTTTGCCTGCTTTCTCGAGAGCCGAGGCGAGCTCGGCAAACGTTAATACCGCGTTGTAATAGTTCACCACGTAGGCGCCTGGCTCTTTGTTGTACTTAGCCTTGTAATCAGCAACCACGCGTTTGGTGAGTGGGTCGTCGCGCGTCAGATTCAGCTGCTGAGCCGAAAAGAAAACACCTTTTGCTTCGGGTAAAGTCAAGACTGAGGGTGTTGAAAATGCTGAGTAGCTTGCAATGGGCTGGCTGATACCGTTGTCGCGCAATTGCTTAATCAATTGAACTTGCTGGTTGCCATAAGAAGCGATGTAAACCACATCAGGCTTGGTGTCGCGCACGCGGGCTGCGATGCCTGAAAATTGTTGTGCAGTGGTCGGAATCGAAAAATTACCCACCATTTCGCCGCCCGCAGCTTTGACCTCGGTACCTAGGTCTGTCAGCAGCGACTGGCCGATTGGGTCGTCGACATAGACCATGGCAACACGTTTGAAGCCCTTTTCTTTGACCAAGAAGGGGGCCATGGCGCGTACTTCAAAGTTGGCTAAAGGAATGGTGTTCCAGAAGTATTCGCCCAGCGTCGCGAGGTCAGGGCCAACGCCACCGCCATTCACCATCACGGTTTTTGTGCGCGCGCCAACAGGCGCAACGGCCTTAGAGACGCCTGTGAAGGCCGACAGTGCGTAAGGGACTTTTGAGACGTTGACTAACTTGGTTGCTGCAGTCACGCCCTGTGCAGGAAGCGCCTGACTATCTTCGTAAACCACCGACAAGGTGCCAGATAGTTTTTTATCGGCGTTGATGTGCTCAACCGCTAAGTTTACGCCCGTACCAAAAATTTGGCCGTATTCGGCATTTGCCCCACTCATCGGGAAAATTGCACCGATCTTATAGTCTGCTGCTGCAGCGGGTAGTGCCCAAGCAGCTTGAATAAGGGTAAGCCCTAGGATAAGTTTTTTCATGAGACTGCTCCTGAATGTGGTGTCACCAAGTCAGGCAAGATGCTTAGCCGATGACAGCGGTTTTAATTATCGAGCGCTTTTACGCGCAGCGCTTGACCTGCCGCATTCTTTCAGGATTTTGCCTCTGTGTCCAACCGCCTGCCTAGGCGTTAATCGGTATGGCCTTCTGAAATGCTTGATGTTGCAAAGCAGCATAGCGCTCGAGCGCGTAGGGCCTTTTTGTCGACTTTGTTAGTGCTGGCAACTCGGGGTAGTGCCTCGATGAACGCTAAATACTTGGGCTTTTTATAACTGGCGATTTGAGTGCGGCAATGCTCAACTAAGTCGAGTGGGGTTGGGCGCGCTCCGCGGCAAACCACAAACGCCATGACCGACTCTCCCCACTTGTCATCGGGCACCCCAACGACCGCCGTCTCAAACACTGCGGCATGGGTGAGCAGCGCCTCTTCAACTTCGCGCGAATAGATATTTTCACCGCCCGAAATAATCATGTCTTTTTTGCGGTCGACCAAAAACAAAAAGTTGTTTTCATCGAAGTAGCCCATGTCGCCGGTATAGCACCAGCCGTCGCGAAGCGTCTGATGCGTGGCGATAGAGTTGTTCCAGTAGCCCTGCATGGTGGCATCCGACAAAATCGTAATTTCTCCAACTTCGTGAGTGCTGCAGGGTGCCCCATCGTCTTTGCGCAATACGACTTGACAGCCAAAGTAGGGCTGACCGGCTGAGGCGAGCCGCTTGATGTCGTGTGGCTTGCCTTCTAGCAGGTGCTGATGCTTATAGAGACAAGTACCCAGCATACTTTCAGTCATGCCGTAGACCTGCATGAAGATCTGCCCAAATTGCTGGATTGCCCGCTTAAGTAATGGCACAGGCATCGGTGCAGAAGAATAAATCACGGTATGTAGATTGTTCGGCTGATTGAGTTGCTCGCTCGGTGCGTCAAGCAGCGTTTGGATCATAATTGGGGCCAAGTGCGCTGCTGTGATGGGTTGCT
>Ga0114968_10002239_pt1 | contig 14879 bp, 15 predicted proteins | sample M_130807_EF_Meta_FD_87020 | JGI IMG/M metagenome (GOLD analysis project Ga0114968, IMG submission 87020) | Freshwater microbial communities from Lake Montjoie, Canada to study carbon cycling - M_130807_EF_MetaG | ecosystem: Environmental > Aquatic > Freshwater > Lake | place: Lake Montjoie... | reverse complement strand
GTCGTTAACTTTAGGTAAAAGAATAAAAAAATGATCAATCGCTACGCTTACACTTCAATGACGGGAGCCACCGCTGCCACTCAGCAATTGGCTGTGACTTCGAATAACTTGGCAAATTCTTTAACGCCCGGTTTTCGTGAAGTGATTAGCGCTTTTCGTGCAGTGCCATTAAAGGGTGACGGAGAACCTTTCACAGGTAACGGCGCTGATACACGGGTGTTTTCAGTAGAGACAACACCGGCAAGTAATTTTACGCAAGGACAATTACAGACGACTGGTAATGCACTAGATGTAGCCATTAAGGGCGATGGCATGTTTACCGTTCGTCGACCAGACGGCCAGGAAGCGTATACGCGAGCAGGTAAGTTTATGGTCAATGAGCAGGGTATGTTGATGGTAGGTAAAGATATACCTGTCGTAGGTTCCGGTGGGACCATCACTATTCCGGTTGGGGCCAATGTTCAAATTGCTGAAGATGGTGCTATTTATACCCAGCTACCGGGAACCGAGTTCTTAAATCAAGCCGGCAAACTCAAATTAGTCAATCCAAACATCAATGACATGGTCAGAGCAGCAGATGGTTTATTTGATCTACCTGGCCAACAGGCTGCAGCCGATCCTAAAGTCAGAGTCGTGCAAGGTGCTTATGAAATGAGTAATAACAATCCTACATTGGCAATGGTGCAGATGATTGATCAGAGCCGCATGTTTGATTTAAATAGTCGCTCGATCACCTTTGCCGATCAAAATGCTAGATCAGCAACCACCTTACTGTCGCTTTCACGAGTTTAATCAACATTAAATAACAAGAGAAAATAAACAATGTTACGTTCCTTATGGATAGCAAAAACAGGTATGGACGCCCAGCAGTTCAACCTAGACGTTATTACCAATAACCTTGCGAACTCATCGACCACTGCGTTTAAGCGCGTTCAGCCGATGTTTCAGGACTTGCTCTATACGACATTACGTGCCGCAGGTTCTGCATCAAATGCACAAAATCTGTTGCCAACCGGTTTGCAAATTGGTGCGGGTTCGGCAGTTACTTCGACAGAGCGAAATAATATCCAGGGTGGATTGATCCAAACTGGCAATCAGCTAGATGTAGCCATTCAAGGTAATGGATTTTTCCAGATTCAACTTGCAGATGGAACGCTCGCTTACACACGAAATGGTCAATTTAGTAAAAGTGCCACTGGTCAGATCGTGACGCAGGCGGGAAATACGGTAGCGGGTGCTGGGGTTATTCCGGCAGCGGCAACATCAATTACGATTAACCAAGCTGGCGTAGTGCAGTACTCCTTGCAAGGAAATACCAATCAAATTCAAGCTGGTCAAATCACCATGGCTAACTTTATTAACCCAGCTGGCCTAGTTGCATTAGGCGGTGGTAACTTTATTCCCAGCCCTGCATCAGGCACTGCGCAAAATAATATTGCCGGCTCAAATGGTATGGGTACAACGAGTCAGTACTACATTGAGCAATCTAACGTGAACGTTGCCGAAGAATTGGTAAATCTGATTGCAGCGCAATGTGCCTATGAAATTAATACAAGAGCAGTAACAGCATCTGATCAGATTTTGCAACGCGTCAGTAATATGGGTCAGTAATCATGAACTTCTTTAAAAACTATCGCAGATTATCAGTACTAGCATTGAGCGCCATCATTTTGGGTGGTTGCGCTAGTGCTGATCGTCCCTCCCTATTGACAACACCGTCAACAGCGCGGCCAAGACCAATTCAGGAAACCTCGGCCAATATGGGCAGCCTGTATCCAGCCAATTCTGGTGGCCCATATGTAAATGCAGTGAGTCACCGACCATTGTTTGAAGATCGGCGTGCGCGTAATGTTGGCGATACGCTCACAGTGGTTCTCAATGAAACCACTAGCGCTGCAAAAAATTCAGGGATGTCTGCTGCGCGTAAGGCAAACGCTAGTTCAACGTTTGCAAATAATAGCCCAACCTTTAATGGACAGTATTTTAGCTTGGCTAACGCGGCTAACTTTAGCGGCTCTGGTGATATTAAATCAGAAGGGACTGGCGCAAGTGCGGCAAGTAATACTTTTGCGGGTACGATCACGGTGACTGTGGTTGAAATTTTATCAAATGGTAACTTGGTCGTTGCGGGTGAAAAGCAAGTGGCCGTGAGTAACGAAGAAGAAATTATTCGTTTTGGTGGCGTAGTAAATCCCAATACCTTAGTCTTTAACCAAGTATCCTCACAGCAAGTTGCCGATGCGCGGATTGAATATCGCGGCAGAGGGGCAACAGACGATACCCAAGGCACTGGTTGGTTTACTAGGCTGATGTTAAAGATTGCGCCATACTAATTTGATGATGAAAAACTCTACATCCTCCCTGAAAAAAAGCTTCCTAATATTGATAAGCCTTGGCTTATTTTCGAGCCATTGCTTTGCCGACCGCATTAAGGATTTTGCAGACATTGCCGGTCAACGCTCCAACCAATTGGTAGGCTATGGTTTAGTAGTTGGCTTAGACGGTACTGGAGATCAAACCACTCAAACCCCGTTTACTTTGCAAAGCGTATTGCAGATGATTGGTGTGCTCGGCGTAACGATTCCTCAAGGTGGTGGTCAAACTCAGCTTCGAAATACTGCTGCTGTAATGGTGACCGCTGATTTTCCTGCTCTAGCGCGCCCTGGTCAGCAAATTGATATTACCGTCTCCTCTTTAGGTAATGCCACTAGCTTAAAGGGTGGCACTTTAGTGATGACGCCATTAAAAGCGGCAGATGGTCAGGTGTATGCCCAGGGCCAAGGAAACCTGGTCATTGGAGGCGCAAGAGCTGCCACCGGCGGCGCTGCAACTTCAGTAAACCATTTAAATGCAGGCCGCATTCCTTCTGGCGGCCTCATCGAAAAGGCAGTTCCATCCTTGCTCGCTGATGAATTCGTTCAGCTCGATTTGCACCGAGCAGACTTTGCATTGATGCAAAAAACAGCAGAAGCAATTGGTAGAAGATTTGGATTGGGTACAGCCCTTCCAGTCGATGCTAGAACGCTGAATGTGAGAGTTCCTGTTGAGCCATTAAGACGGACCGCATTTATGGCGGCGCTGCAAGATTTAGATGTGCAAATGGTTAGCGGACCAGCAAGGGTAATTCTGAATTCTAGAACGGGTTCTGTAGTCATGAACCAAGCGGTTCAATTATCACCATCCGCTGTTGCGCATGGTAATTTAACCGTGAAGGTTCAGCAAAGCCCAACCATTAGCCAGCCCTTACCATTTAGTCGGGGCCAGACTACTGTAGCAACTCAAGATACTGCGACCATTAGTGATAGTGGCAAAGAAAATAGTTTGATTTCGGTGCCACCGGGTGCCTCATTGGATCAGGTTGTAAAAGCACTTAATATGCTTGGCGCAACTCCACAAGATCTGATTTCAATACTGCAATCATTAAAATCAGCTGGTGCTCTGAGAGCGGAGCTAGAGGTTATTTAATGGGCGCTCTTAATGCCATCACCCCAACCATTGATCAAGGTAGCGCAAGAATTATTGCGAATAGTAATCAAGCGCCAATCTTATCAAGCAATGAGGAAAAGCTCAAAAAGGCTGCCCAGGGGTTCGAGCGTACTTTAATACGTCAAATGTTAAGTACAGTGCGTAATACCAATTTACGCGGTACCGAAGAGCAAAGCAGTACATCTAAGTCCTATCTAGAGATCATGGATGACCATATGGCTGATATGCTGTCTAAAGGCCAAGGGATGGGTTTTGGCACCAAAATGGCCGAGCAATTGATTCAGCAGGCGAATGCTGGAAAGCTAATCGGAAGCGGAGAAATAGCCGTTAAACCACTGAATGCACCAAGGGAAACGCCAGTCTCAGCAGAAACTCTCAAGTCACTCCAGAGGCCAGATGGCTTTCTGGGGGTGCCTCAATAAGTAAGGGCTCAATATGGGAATCTATTCCTTAACCGAATCAGCAATGGCTGGCTTGAATATTGCCCAAGCAGGGATATTGACAACCTCACAAAACGTAGCTGGCACGAGTGTTGAGGGGTATTCCAGAAGAAATGCCAATGTCATTATGGATTCCTTGGCGCCCAATTCGTTAATGCTCAATGGATCGAGTTTTGCAGTAGAGGGATTTACCCGGCAATATTCTTCCTTGTTAGGTGGACAGCTACTCAGTCAGCAAGCAAAATCAAGCTACTCAGATACCTTAGTGCAATACACCAATTCTATTGATAGCCTCATTGCAGATAAGTCTGTGGGTCTGAATGCTTCCATCAGAGAATTTTTTAATTCGATGGGCGCTTATGCGGCCGACCCTACCAATAAAGCAATGGCTGGTGCTATTACTGGCACAGCAAATGTAGTAGCGCAACGGATGGCAGGTATGAGCAGCTTGGTGACTCAGATTTACAGCGATGCCCGAAACGCCTTAACCGATACTGTCGCCCAGGTAAATACCTTATTGCCATCCTTGGCTAACGTGAATCAAAAAATTATCGATGGTAATAGTCCAGGAGTATCTGCGCCCTCGGCTGATTTATTAGATGAGCGTGATCGATTATTGACACAGCTGCAAAAACTGGTAGGTGGTCAAAGTCTCATTAATTCAGATGGGACAGCTACGCAGTTGGTTGGCGGAATGCCATTAGTCGAGCGTACGATACCCAATAAAGTCACTATTAATACCGATCAGCAGCATGTGGCCCTGACCTTTAATTTACAAAATGGCCCTAATAAAGGTTACCTCACCACCGTTCAAAGTTTGGAAGGTGGTCAAGCAGGTGCATTATTAGAGCTGACTAATAACTTTGTACCAACAGTACAAAAGCGCATAGATACTGTTGCATTGGGCTTGGTAAAAGTAGCCAACAGCGCTGCCCAAACTAGTCCCGGCTTGGCAACCAATTTAGCGATCTTCGGCTTTAAGGTTGCGGATAAAACGTATTCTAGTCTTGCGGCGAATGACTTAACGGGTAACTTACCTCCTATTACCAATGAGAATGATTTATTGGATTTATATAGTAGCCTTGGAAATGCAATCTCCGCTGACAGCGGCGTTAAAGTCGGCAATCTGCTTGGAGGATTTACGCAAATTAGCTCTCTGACTGCGGGTACTTCAACCTTGCCAGGAGATTACACTTTAACTAAGGTAGGCACTAATCAACTGCAACTATCAGATAGGTTCGGTAAATCGCAAATCGTTTCTTTAGTGACTAGCAACTCTGGTGGCCTCCAAACGGTTGACTTTAATCAGCTGGGTATCACGATGCAATTAGCCAATACTAGTCCGGCACTCAGTGCAGTGAGTGGCGACAGTGTCATTAAGTTGGGCGCTACCTTGCCTCTTGGAGGGGTCCCAACACAAACTATCTCGAGCATGGCTGTGCAAAATAATGTGCAAGCTGGAACGTATACCCTGAGCTCAATTGGTAATGAAGTAACTCTTACTAGTAGCAATGGCGGTAGTCAAACACTGAGTATTGGGGATGGCGTGCCTACGGGCCAAACGCTCAATTTTAGTCAAATGGGCATATCGCTTACAGTGGCAGATACTGGCAGTCCTGTTGATGCAGCAGAGACGATTGCAACTTACCTAGATGGCAAGACAATTTCTTTAGTCAATGCTGAGGACTCGCAAGCAACTATTGCTAGCGCTTTAGACGGCATGAAGGTCAAAGTTAGTGGCATAGCAAATTCCTTAGTCAATTACGGTTTAAATGCCGCTAATTTCATCTCACTAGCCCCCAGTAATTTTGCAAGCTACTTTAATGGCAATACTCCGCTCATTAGTTCTGAGAAGGCAAATGCCACTCAGAAGATGAGTGCTGTATTTGGTACCTCCATCTCCAATTTAGTAAATGAGGTTGGGGTTCAAGTAGCTACTTGGAAAAATAGCCAAAAGGCTGATACGGTTGTGCTGGCAAATTTGAAGGCTCAACGTGATTCGGTGTCCGGAGTCAATTTGGATGAAGAGGCAGCAAATCTCTTGAAATATCAACAGTTGTATACCGCATCAACCAAAGTACTTCAGGCTGGCAATCAAATGTTTAACACGCTTTTATCGATCATGAACTAAGGAATAGACCATGACTGTGCGACTTAGTTCAAATCAAATTGTAGATGCCGGAGTCCAAGGGATGGATAACGCTCTAGCAGATGCGATGTCATGGAATCAAAAGGTGACTTCTGGCAAGCAGTATAGTAAGGCCTCTGATAATGCCTATGCAGTATCTAGAGGGGTCCGATTAGACTTTGACATTTCTCGCCTAGATATGTTTAAGGCAAATCAAAACTTTGTCGCGAGTAGTCATGCCAATGCGCAGACTCAGATGGATAGTCTTATTAATGAAATGAATAGTCTAAAGCAGCTATTTGTTCAGTCCCAAAGTGGTGCACTTAATAAGTCCAATTACGCCGCACTTAAAGTGCAGGCAGAGCAGATTCAAATTGCCATGAAAGATCAAATGGTTGCGCGCGATGGGGCGGATAATCCGATTTTTAGCGACCAGGAAAACATCAATCAGGTTCAAATTGAGCCTAATGTGATGGTGGAATCCGGGGTGAGCTTCCAAAAAGCCTTTGGAAGCAGTGGTTTGCTAGCCCATCCTGAGAATTCGACTATGTATCAAAATATTGGTAGTTTTGTGACTTATTTAGGGGAAAGGGCCTCTGGCTCGAACTTAAGTAAGGTGGCTACCGTTGTTTCGGACGGCTTAAATGCCTCTTTTGACCAGTTAACTATGGCTGAACAGCGTAGTGGCGGTATAGCCGCCCAGGTTGATAACGCTAAATCAGCTATGTCAGCTTTTGGGGTTCAATTGGCAGCCTCCCAGTCCGAACTTTTAGATACCGACATGGCTGCAGCCACAGCATCTTATACTAGGGCTCAAACCTTACTTAATGCAGCCCAAGCAATGTTTGCTAGACTGCAGCAAAGTAACTTATTTTCTAAACTATAAATTGAGTAAATAGAAGTATGAATATACCGATAGGGTGGATTATCGCGCTAGCTTGTGCCCTAGGCGGCTATGCTTTGCATGGTGGCCATATTATGGTTTTATGGCAGCCAACTGAGGTTCTGACCATCGTGGGCGCTGCCGTTGGCACGATGATTGCTTCCAATAGCATGATTAATCTGAAAAAAACCTTGGCTGCTTTGGGCAGTGCATTTAAATCCAAAAGTAATGTTAAGCAGATGCACTTAGATTTGCTTTGCCTCATGTTTGAGATTTTGCAAAAGATTAAGCGTGATGGTTTGATGTCCTTAGAAGGTGATATTGAAGAACCAGAAGCGAGCCCTTTATTTGAAAAGTACCCTTTAATTACAACAGATCATCATTTAGTGGATTTCATCACAGACTATTTGCGCATGATGCTTGGCGGCTCTTTGGATGTTATTCAAATTGAGAGCTTGATGGAGCAAGAGCTCGATGTGCATCACCAAGAAACCCATATCCCGGTGGCTTCGGTAACTAACGTAGGTGACGGCTTGCCAGCCTTCGGTATTGTTGCAGCGGTTATGGGTGTGGTTCACACCATGGGTTCCATTGGTTTACCACCAGCCGAACTTGGTAAGTTGATCGGTGCTGCGCTGGTGGGTACCTTCCTTGGTATTTTGCTTGCTTATGCGATTGTTTCTCCAGTGGCTAAAGTGCTTGAGCAAAATGCGGAGTCTGAGACACGTGCTTATATGGCAGTGAAGGCAATTTTGATTGCAAGCTTAAATAATTTCCCTCCTGCAGCAGCAGTCGAGTTTGGTCGTAAAGTTCTCTTTAGCTATCAACGTCCAACGTTTGCTGAGCTTGATGAGGGTACCAAAGCCGTTAAAGGGAAATAAGCAGTATGGCTAAGAGCGACGCGCCAATTATTGTCATTAAGCGCGTTAAGAAAGGCGGTCACGGACATCACGGCGGCGCCTGGAAAATTGCTTACGCAGACTTCGTAACGGCCATGATGGCTTTCTTCTTGTTGATGTGGGTCCTAGGATCCACAACGGCGGGTGACTTGGCTGGTATTTCTGCGTACTTTCAAAATCCATTGCGCGTCTCCTTGTCTGGTGGGCAAGGCTCTGGAGATGCGACGCGCATTATTAAGGGCGGTGGTGACAATATCACCAAAACTGTTGGTGAGGAGTCTCGAGCGGATGCCGATACTGAGCAGCGCCGAATCAGCGACTCCTCTGTCACTGACGTCGAGAATGCTCGCAAAGACAAAACCAAAAACGAACAAGTAAAAGAGGATATTCAGAAAAAGATAGAGGCTGATCCTGAGCTCAAGAATGCCAAAGGCCAGGTCTTTATGGATATCACTTCTGAGGGATTGCGAATCCAGGTAGTAGATGAGAAGGGCAAGCCGCTCTTTAGTAGTGGGGGCACTGTACCTAGCGTCTCGGCACGTCGATTGTTACGCATTATCGGCAAATCCGTTCAGATGGCGCCAGGCCCGATCCGTATCGAAGGGCACTCCGATGGTGCTAAGTTTGGCAATGGCGAGACTGGTTATACCAATTGGGAGTTATCCACTGATCGGGCGAACGTAGCCCGTCGAGAATTGATTGCGGGTGGACTAGAGTCTGCGCTAGTGGTGCAGGTGATTGGTTTTGCTAATACAGTCCCTTTAAATCCGGAAGATCTGAATGACCCTTTGAATCGCCGCATCTCGATAACGCTTCTAAACAAAAAGCCTAAGCAGGAAGAAAAAAAGACCATTCTTCGTCCTGTAGAAAAGGTCCCTGAGACCATTGAGAAGGGTTCTCAAGACATTCCGGCTAATCTTCGCGCACCAGCGCAATTCTTATCTAAGGACAATGCCCCTAAAGCGCCCGTGATGGAGATACCGCCCAAGCAAGGCTCTCCAGCAAATAAGCCAGCGAGGTAAGACCTTGTTTACGATCTCAAGGGTTAGCCTACTTCTGCTCATTACCCTGTCTTGTAATTTAAGTTTTGCGAGCGATAGTCACCCCCCAGCTGTAGATGCGCAAGGTGAGGTATCTAAGGGTGGGTCTATCAATGCTGGGAATCCCTTTGTAGGTCCTACATCTGAAGCTAAAAAGCTCTATAAACGCTATAAGAAAGCGTCCGATAAAACGATTACAGCGATTGCTTGTGTGCGAGACCCAAAGTGTATTGAGCCTGAGGATGAGGTTCTGCGTTATAGCAAAGAGGCCCTGCGAATATTGCAAAAGTTAGATGATTTATCTGCGTCAGGTGATATACAAGCAAGCTACTACCGCGGCTTGATTGCTTTCGAGCGCGCTATCTACTATGACTCCCAAGCTGAGCTCATTACTCATCCTGATTTTATTTTGACGGCCACTGTATATCGACGCTATGCAAAACAGCAATTTTTACTTGCTGAAAAGTTTTTAGCAATCCCCGCTAAAGAAAAAAATCCCTATGCTTGCCAGTACCTAGGAAATATCTATAGCTCAAGGATTTTAGGTGAGCCTCGTAAAGATAAGGCAACCAATTACTATTACACTGCTGCAATTGAATTTATCAGCCAAGGTAATAAAATCGATGGCGCTAAAATGTATAACGCTATGAAAGAAAATGCCAATCCAGCTGATTCCCGCATTGTCGATGTCTATGCAAAACTGCATAATGAAGAGCCAATTGCTTCTTGGAGAAAATTACCTGCCGATTTAGTTCAAAAGCCTGCAAGTAAGAAAACGCAACAGCATTAATATTGAATTTATTGGAGATTACATAGCATGAATGAAAAATTAGATCGCATAGTTCGACTGCTAAAAAAAGCCCTTCTCTGGTTCATTCTGCCTTTAGTACTACTCATTTTTTGCTTCATCTTGGGTGAGCAGTTTGAGGTGGGCAGACTTTCCGCGATCGCCAGCTGTGAAGGTTCGATGAATAATGCTGCTTGCATCCGTAGTAAAGGATATTTAGCAAGCCCTCCTTACTACCCTGATTTAAGTAGGCGCTTCTTCGGTGCTTACGCTAGGATGATTGGCGGCGATTTGGGTGCAAGTTATCGTGTGGAGCCTCCTGCTCCCGCTCTTAATCTAAGGTCTGCCGATGCACCGCCAGAAGAAGATGAAGACCTAGAGGAAAAGAAGCTGGCACCACCTAAAGACAATCAGCCTGCCGCTAAAAAATAATTGAGGGCTTATTAGGATGCGATTGATCAATTGGCACTCTGCTCTCAGGGTGCCAATTTTTTTCTTGCTGGCCTTTTTGATCATTGCTTGCTCAGATTATCGTAAGGCTAGATCTGCATACGAGGCTGGTGAATATAAAAAAGCCTTGCAGATTTTTGAGCAACTCTCTCATGCAGGCGATAATCAGGCGCAGTATGATTTGTCCTTAATGTATTTGCAAGGCATCGGGACTAGTAAGAATCTTCAGAAGGGTTGGACTTGGTTGAATCGGGCTGCTGATGGCGGTAATGTTCAGGCCATGCTCGAGTTAGCGGTACGTTATCAAAAGAGCTCTTCCCTAGAAAACGCTGAGCAGATGGCTTTCTTTTGGTTTCAGAAGGCCGCAATGGCGGGTAGTGCCGCTGGCCAGTACAACTTGGCTCATCTCTATGAGGACGGTAATCAAACCCCTGTAGACCTAGTCCTAGCTTACGTTTGGATGACGCTATCTAATAAATCAGGCAATCCCATGGCGGCCACAGAAGCTGGGCAGTTAAAAGCGAAATTGAGCGCCACTGAGCTTGAGAAGGCCGAAGCAATGCTCCCCAGCCTTATAAAGACTCTGCCTTAGAGCTTCAGGTTTTAAATCGTTTATCCTCTTCACAAGGTGCTTTTTAAGGGGTGAAGATTGGCTGAAGGCGGAGATAATGCTCAGGAACGGGAATTAGAGCCAAGTGAGCGGCGAATTTTACGTGCCCGTGAGCAAGGGCAGCTTCCACAATCAAGGGATATCGCAACCTTTGCCCTGTTGACTGTTTTGGTCATCTTTTTGATTGCTGCCGGCCCTTTATTGTTGCAGCAGTTAGTTTTAATGACTAAATCCAGTTTTGAGTTTTCTCAGCCAATGGCGCTCATAGATCATATCCAAGAATGGATGGGGGGCGCATTCCTGGTGGTGTTGCTTTTATTGAGCCTCATTTTCCTACCCATTTGGCTAGTAGCATTATTTGCCCCCTTATCGCTAGTGAACTTTCGCGCTTACTTTGCCCCTAGATTTGATATGGGGCGATTAGACTTTATTGCGGGGCTTGGAAGAATGGTCTCCCTTAATGCGTTAGCAGAACTCATTAAGAATATCTTAAAAACGGCTTTAGTTTTAGGAATTGGAATGGCCTATTTATCGGGTCTATTCGTATATATACGATCAATCGTGAGCCAGGATTTTGATGCCGCACTGTTGCATACCTCCTTTTTCATATTTAATGGCTTCTTACTATTGATGGTGCCGTTGTTGTTAATTGCCGTTGGTGATGGTTGGTTGCAATGGTTTAACTTTCGCAAGCAAATTCGCATGAGTCCTGAAGAAATGAAGCAGGAGATGAAAGAGTCTGAGGGCTCTCCTGAGATTAAGCAACGCTTACGGCAAAGACAGCGACAGATTGCTTCATCACGCATGATGGCGGCTATTGAGCGCGCCGATGTCGTGTTAGCTAACCCAGAGCACTATTCAGTCGCATTGCGTTATGACATAGAAAAAATGGCTGCGCCAATTGTGATTGCCAAAGGAATGGACTTAGTTGCACTTCGTATTCAGGAGGTGGCTAGAGAACACAATGTCCCTGTTGCTCAAATACCGCCATTAGCGCGGTATTTGTATAGTCAACTTGAAATAGGCGAGGCTATTCCAATATCACTTTTTGAGGCAATTGCCAAAATATTGGCTTGGGCTTATGAGGTTAAGCAGTCTGGTGGTATTCAAGGTGAAATTCCGGAAGTGAATTTCATTCCCGAACAAATAAAACCCAATAAGCCTTTGCTTTAATTCATGACGCTCTTTGCAAAAGTGGTACCGACATCTTCGGGGAAGAAATAAACCAGCATCAGTTCATTGCGATTATTTAAGCTGCGGCCAATCTGGAAGGCGACTTGGCCTCCCCCAAAAACATAAGTCTTTGATTTACGAATGCCTGCAGAAAAAGCGCTTTCTTGCCCCTCGGATGGCTGATAGTCTAGACCATACTTGATCGAAAAGCGCTCGATGATTGTGTCTGCGACCTCTTTATTGAAGTAGCCCAATTCTTTTTTCATGAGCACCATGCGACCTGCTTCGTTGTAGATCAGCCAAATTTGCTCTTCTTTGCCGTCTTGAGGAACTTTGCAGCTAAACGACAATTCGTAGGCGGTACAGCCATGAATTTTCAAGGCATCTTCCCTGGAGGTATTAAAGGTAATGCCTGCATATTCTTCGAAGGGAAGTTTAATTACCTTAGTGTCGGGCAGCCAAGATTGGGTATTTGCTTGCTGTTTATCCTCCCCGCAGCCCGTAAGGCAAGACAATACTACTATAAACAATATAAGATACAAGTAATAAGATAAAGTATCTAAGGGTTTAGCAGCCTTTTTTCGAATCAAACTTTCGGAAAAATCCAGTATTTTATACATTTTATTAATTTTTTTAGCTGTTTTTTTAATGATGCATTTAAAGTAAATTGAACACGTGAACAAAAAACTACTTAAGAAACTAAAAGAACGGATTCTTGCAGGCAAGGTCCCTATTATCCTATCATTTTTTTTTGTTTTTAGTGTAAATAGTCAAGCAATTCAACAAAATAGTTTTTTTGAACAGTTAAATAATCCACAATTTAGCAACCCAAAAGAGGCAGCAACGAAAATTAAAACCTGGACCAATGACCTTAAGGTTGGGTTGGATAAAATTCTTTTGCAGGAAAATTTGGTGAGTAGAGAAATAAATAGGGGTTATGAACGACTTTCTATGGCCTGTGATCAACTCCTAAAGAATAAAGATAGGCTAGAAGTTCAGGAAGAATCTAAGCTAAAAAAGCTGGAGATATCTTTTGAAGGCCGCAACAAATTTCTTAGTGAGCGAAAGATCTTAATAGAAAAGCAAATCCTGAGCCTAGAAAAAGAGATTGTTGAGATACAACGTAAGCAAAGCTGTAATTTTTTAGGTCTAGTAGACGATAGTATTCAGTGTCAAATATTTGTGTTTAAGCAAAATCTAATAGCTTTAATGAAAAACTTTACTGAAAAATATTACGAAACTGTTCAAAGACGGTACAAAAGTTATGCTTCTTTAATTAGCAAGTCCAGGGATAAATGCTTAAGGTATGAATTTATTGAAAAATTAGACCAGGCCGACCAAGAGTATTTAGTGCCTTACGAAAGAAACACTTTTATATTGCTTGAGAGATTAATTTCGGTGACTGCGAGATTATAAGTTCTATGCGTATTTAAAAATAATCTATTTTCAAATTAATTAAAATTTATTTTTTGTAGAGGTTAAAGATTCAAAAAAAGTATACCCTAGGGTTTGTAATTGGAGTGCTGACAGTAATTATTTTTTTTGCTGTTTATTTTTTTTCGGATGTATCTATTGGTTTAAGTAGAAAAATATTAATTAGTCAAAAATTAAATACATTCACGCAAACATTTCAACAAAAAATATTAAACACTACTGCTTTAATTAGTACACATTTAAGCAAGACTCCAATTGGAAATGATAATTTAAAAAAAATTAAAGATACTCTAAAAATCAATGACCTAAAAATCATTGGATTGCAGTTTGTTTATAAATTCGACTCTAATAACTCGACTTTTCCGGAACAAAAAAAAACAGAGGACATCAGCTCTATTGATGTTCGTGGCTTACCCCCATGGTTAGTTGCTAATTTTTATAGAACAATAGATCTTCAGATACCGCAAATCAGTAATGCTTACTTTTTAAATGCGGCTCATTCTAGTTTTGGCGATAATGTTAAAAATTTCTACGCCATAGATTTGTTTTTTCCTGTTAGCGGCACTAGCATACTTCGGGTTTCTATAGATGCCTCGAGTTTACTTGATGGCAATCTTCTGAAGTTTGATAGCCAAAGAAGTGGTTCTATCGGATTTCTACTATCCAGTGATGATGAGGTTGTTATTAGTCAAGCTGGGCTTGAGTATGAACCAGGTATGGTTTATCCAGTTACCACAAGTAGTTCGATTCAATTGCTGGGTACAAGTTTTACATTGACTGCTTTTGCTAATGCAGATTATTTTGAAAATTATGGCGTGCTCGTTATTTATCTCTATAGTTTATTTTTGTTGGTTCTGCTCTTAACTTCTATCCTACTATTTTTACTTTATCAAAGATCAGTAGCGGCTAAAAAATTAAATTATCACCAAGATCTATTGCTTTCTCAGTCTAAGTTTGTATCGCTTTCTGAAATTGCTACTGTTTTATCGCATGAGTTAAATCAACCATTAGCATCCATTAGACTCCTTTGCTCAAGTATTCTTGATTCTCTTAAGGAGCCCAATTTAGATGCGATCACTATCAATAAATTGGCGAAACTTATTGATAGTGAATCTTTGCGTATGGATACGATAATTAAGTCAGTCAGGAGTTTTCTAAAAAATAAGCAAAGCTCAGGTGAGGCGTTATTATTATCTAGTCTTGTATTCGAATTAAAACCTATCATTGATTTACAAGCCCAAACCTTAAATACAGATGTTTTATATGATCTTAGACATGACCCTAGTATTTTTTGTGACAAAGTAATGTTGGAGCAAGTTATTTTAAATATTACCCGAAATGCATTAGACGCCATGAAAGTAGTTGACATAAAAAAACGTCAGATTTCAATCTCAGTTAATGTCGAGAGCTATAGGGCGTATTTAAGAATCAGCGATTCTGGACCTGGAATTCCAGACAATATTTCTGAAAAAATATTTCAACCATTTTTTTCTACAAAAGAAGATGGGATGGGTTTTGGTTTGAGCATATGCCGTTCAATGGTTGAAAT
>Ga0114968_10002238_pt1 | contig 14880 bp, 13 predicted proteins | sample M_130807_EF_Meta_FD_87020 | JGI IMG/M metagenome (GOLD analysis project Ga0114968, IMG submission 87020) | Freshwater microbial communities from Lake Montjoie, Canada to study carbon cycling - M_130807_EF_MetaG | ecosystem: Environmental > Aquatic > Freshwater > Lake | place: Lake Montjoie... | reverse complement strand
CATCAAACGCCGAATCTTGATCTAAGATTTTACCTTGTGCCAAACTTTGGTCCAAGATTTCACTCGGATATACCATATTGAGCGCTTCCAACGGCATTTTCAACTGACGAAATCCGAACTTGTCTATATCCGCAAAATCCACCTTTTCGTTCACCTCTTTTCGCATCGTATTCAATATAAGTCGATAGGCGCTCTCTTGGTATTCGCCGATATTCGTTAAATAAACCGGTACATGCGCAAGAGAAGAATCAATCGGTTTCAGATTCAATTGTAATTTCGGATACTCTGGTTGTTCTACGCTCGGTTGTCCAAGACTGGATACAAAAGAAGAAACCTGGGTCAATACTGATTCTTCTCCTTTGGAAGAAGCAAAAGTATGATCTTTGGCAAAATCCGCGGGGTAAATTCGATAAGGAAAAGTATATGGATTTTCACCGCGAACATAGGAAACATATCCGATCATTTTTCGATGGAGTAACTCGCGGCCTCCTTCTTGGACCACTTTTCCATCCGCGGATTTTTTCTCAGGAATAAAATTCCCCGTCGAATCGAATACCTCTTTTTCCAAGATTGCACCGCGTTTATCGTTCAAATTCATCAAATTGGTAAGCCAGATGATTTCTTTATAAGAGTTATACATCGGCGTCGCCGATAATAATAAGAATCGAAGATTATCGCAGAATTTTGCTAGCTTGGTCAGGGATTTCGCCGTTTTCCAGTCTTTATTCTCATCGAAATCGCGGACGTTATGAATTTCATCAATGATGATTAAACGGTTATTGAATATTTTGCGTATATTGCGTTTTTCCATTTTCGCCTGTTCTTCTGCCGAAAATCCGGATTCCGGAGGAACCGCCGTTTTTTTCGCAATATAATTCGCGAGCTCGGTATATCCCATAAAAACATAATATTGGTTGATAATCGTCTTGATTTGGCTGATGACACGCTCTTTCTTCATTCCTTTCAAATTCGTTGGGTTCACCTCTCGTATAAGAGAATCTCCAATACAAGAGCGAATGGTCCAGGTTCCGTTGGATTCGGTTAAGCCGCGCTCGTCAAAAAGCTGCATGCGAAAGTTTTGTTGTACGTTGGGAGAAGCCACGACAATAATACGTTGACGTATTCCAACTTGTCGCATATATCCGCGCATTTCTTCGGCAATTCCAATTGCGCTACATGTTTTACCCGATCCAAGACCATGGTATAGTAATAAACTATTATATGGCGTTCGAAAAGAAAGGAAATTCTTCACGAATATTTGGTGAGGTAATAACTCGAATTGTGATTTACATAACATATTTGCCGTTTCTTCAATGGATTTTATCCCCCCGTCGTATTTGAAATCGTTGAATTCTTTACGCGACGCCAGTTTTACTGCAAAATTGGGATCATTTAAATCGGGGTATAAAAAAGGATATTCGGCGGCGCTCGTTTTCGCCTGATCATGTTCGATTTTTTCTTTTATCCGGATATATTGGTTAGATTCTTTTGGTACGGTGGATAAAACGTCATTCAAAACAATGGGTTGATTTTGTGGTATTTTTACAGGGCTTTCTTCCTCCGATTCCTCCATTTCTTCCTCCATTTCTTTATCTAGAGCGGTAGGTTCCATATCATCGTATTCTTCATGGGAAACCTCGGGATCGGCCAAAAATAGATTTGGTCTTGGTTCTTCTTTTTCTTCTTCTATATGTTTTACTTCGGGTCGAGAAACAACAATCTCGGGGGCGAGCGTGGGGTAAGGTTCACATTTTCCCGTTTTCTGATTTTTTCGCGTTCCTTTGGGGCAAGGTTTTTTTATTAATACTTCTTTTACCGGCGCTTGTGGTCTTATCGCTTTTTTTTCTTCGGTTGGATGTAATTTTTGTAAATCCGAAATATTGGATACGGGTGGCGCTTCAATTACATCCACCATAGAATTCAATACAGCTGATAAATTGAGAGGTTTATTTTTCACGGTTTTTCTTATTTTAATCTCGAATCCAGATTCCATTATTCTATATTAATACAAGATATTAATATATAAAAATCTAACACGACGCCGTAGAATAAAGAGAGTATTTCGTCAAAGCGTTATGTATTTTTGCAAGGAGTCTTTTTTTTTCTAAATTATAAGAGCGAATTGAATCCACGCATTCTTGGAACGGTTTCCATTCCATTTTACTAACTTCCGACGTTTCAAACTTTGTCGTATCTATTGTATTCTCGAAATCCATATACATCAAATAATACTTATGTTTATAAATCTTATAATTTGACCCCATAAAAATTTCTTCATATGGAATAATATTTTGAACATTTTGTAATTGGTCCACTGAATATCCGGTTTCTTCGGAAAATTCGCGCAGGGCGCAGTCAAAATCTTTTTCTTGATAATTCCGTCGACCTTTGGGAAACCCCCATTCGGTTTCTTCCCATATATCATATCGATTACTCTCTTCAATTAAATCGGCAAGTGTATAAAAATCGTCTTTATATTTCACGCCATTCACGAGTATATTATATTTATCTCTGGACGAAACCTCTTCATTTTTATATTGTAACGATACGTTTCTATGTCCCCATAATTCCCCCCAGACGAAATCAAAATCATTTTTTCCCAGTCTTTCCTTCTCTAAAACCGTCATCTGTTTTAGCATATTCAGTATGTAGTACTTATTAAACACGGAATATTTTCCGCGCATAAAATCTATATATCCCAACGAATCTTTCCGGCGTATCATTAAATATTCATTTTGACCTTTATTTACTCTAGGGGGACCCCCCTGGTCATCAGAATCCGCGAAGCGGATTCCAGACCCCTTACCCCCTCCCGCCCTTCGGGTGCATTCCATCATAAGATCTCTGGATTCAAAACTGTTATTATTTTCATGGGTTCCCGGTGGATAGTTCTGATTTACTCGAAATACAATGATTCCTATACTCGTAATTGGTGTTTTACATTGATGAAATAAATGACCGCCTTTTCCGCAATTATTACAATAGTTTTCAGACATGGAATAGGTTCAAGCTACATGAATAACTTTCTTTATGTTTATATAGTTTGATAATCTATAGTTAGAATGGACACGATTGACGCGCCTTATGTTCAACACCAAAAACATACCGCTTTACCCCCCACTTTTATACCATTGAATTCCGAAAAATTCGATCCGGAAGTATGGGGACCGCACTATTGGTTTTTCATACATACTTTATCGCATACATATCCTGAAATGCCGAATGCAGTTACAAAACGTAAATATTATGATTTTATAACTAATTTGCCTTTATTTATACCCAATCCAGATATTGGAAATAAATTCGCCGTTTTCTTGGATAAATATCCAGTTTCGCCTTATTTAGACAGTCGTGATTCTTTCATTCGATGGACTCATTTTGCTCATAATAAAATCAATGTTCAATTGGGAAAAGAAGAGATTTCGTTATTCAAAGCTTTGGACTCTTATCGGGAATATTATAAACCTAAACGCGTGAAAATATCCGAACGGTTTCATTTGAAGCGCGAATATGTATATTTTGTCTTTATTTTCATTTTATTATTTTCGATACTTATTTTTTCAAGAATAAAGTAGGTTACAGAAACTATGTATATAATATATAGGTAAACATGAGAATCGAAATTATCATTTTTATAATAGCTGGATTGATCATATTTAACATTTATACCGAAGGTAAATATCTTAAACAATTAACTAATTTCAAAAAATACTATCAAATGGCGGGTGTTTTTCTTGGCGCGCTTTTCGTGTGGTGGTTATTTAAAAAGAATCCAAAACACGCGGAAAATATTTTGATGTCGTCGAATGAATATATTAAATATTTACCAGTTGATAAAAACACGGCATCTTTTATTACTCCGATCTTGGACTTTACCGCAAGACATGGTTATTCGCGAGGACAACAAATGGAGAACGATTCGCATCCTATTTTACAAATGCCCAATCCGAACCAGGTTTACGAAGATCGTATGATGAAATCGGGAAAAAAGTCTACAAAACGATCGGTGAGCGAGACCAAAAAGAAATTTGTTGCGTCTAGACAAAATTGGAAATGCGGAGACTGCCAGGATCAATTGAACGCTTGGTTCGAAGTGGATCATAAAATAAGACTGGAATATGGCGGAAGTAATCATATTGATAATTTAGTGGCTTTATGTAGAGATTGTCACGGCAAAAAAACAACGATTGAAAACCTTTAGATTTTTAACTCCGTATATAATAGAATTATGAAATCAAAAAAGTCAATAAAGGGTGGAAAAGGAAGTTCAATTATTTTAATACAAAAAGGCGGCGCGTCAACTAACGAGCCGACTGCATTTCAAGTCGTCGTCCAAGATATATTTAATAAATACGGCGTTGTTTTTCTAGCTATGATTTTTATTTGTATCGTCGCAATATATGCGTTGCTGAATCAAGACACTATAGAGACATATATTTGGAATTACATGTTGGCCATTTTATTCCCGCTCATTATGATATTCGCAATAATACTAAACATAAATGGCAATTTCGAATCCATGGTTTTATTTTTTAAATTATTGGGGGGAATTGGTTTAGTTATAGGATTCGTTTATATCTATACGTTAATCGCGGGAAAGGTACAATTTATTAGTGGTTATGTAAAATATGTGATCTATGCCGTAATTGGTCTGTTGGGTTTGGCTATAATATATAAATCATTCCTTAATTATTTATCGAAATTGCAAGGCTGGCCGGGATTCATAGCGCAACTCATTTTTTACATACCGTGTATGTTATATGACTTTTTGTTATATATATTGGATGATTTGAAATTAACACCCGCTTCAGCGTATATTATTTTGGCCATTGAATTCATTTTAATCGTTTTATTTTTCTTAGTTCCCTGGATAGTGAACGCGACCACGAATAATAATACAAATGGTAAGTTATTATTAAATAAACCGGTGTTTTTAGATAAAGAAACTGAGATTGCAAATAGCGATGATTTAATAGTTCCAGTTTCTTTACAAGATTTATCGAATCCCAATGACAAAAATTTATACAGAACCAATTATTGTATTTCTATGTGGGTTTACGTCGATCCTCAACCGGCGAGTAATTTTGCATATTCTAAAGAGACTGCCATTTTAACATATGGACACACCGATGAACACGGAACACAACATGTAAAACCTATGATACGTTATTATGGCGGAGGAGATGGCAGAGATCAATTAGAACAACGCGATAAATACGTATTTTATTTTTATAAATACAAAAATTTGGACGGCACGAAGCAAGATAAAGAAATGATACATTATGACGTCGCCCTTCCAAATCAAAAATGGAATCAAATTGTTCTTAATTATAACCGTAACGTTGTCGACTTATTCATCAATGGTAATTTAGAAAAAAGTTTCAATATGAAAGATAATTTACCCTTGTATAATCCTTCGGATAAAATTACTGTAGGCGAAGAGAAGGGATTGCGCGGAGCAATATGTAACGTGATGTATTATCATCATCCGCTGTCGCGAGACGAAATCGCTACAGGATATAATTTAATGGTGAACAAAAACCCTCCTACAAATCCATACGCGGATTCTGTGGTGAATAAAAAAGAAGATAATAAAACAAAATAAACAAAACGGTATTCTAGAGGGAACCTCCGATCATGGCGATAATCTCATCTCTCCTTCTTGGATTATAATATATGCGATTTCTATTTGAAACTTCCGATAATTCGTTTAATAAATTGATACGACGTGCGTCTTCGCATGTCGTACCAATAGGCTCTAAAGTAATATCTTCGTGCTTTACATTTTTTACTACACTATTCATGCCGCAAATGATAATATTGCATGTTTCATTTTCTATTTGTAATATCTTACCGAAATTCCATATATTGGATTTGTGATCCAAAACATACACGATCTGGTTGACGGAATATTGATTCATTTTTCATTGAATCATATTTGCAATAAAAAAGAATCAATTTTAACCAATGAACAAATTCTAGATAAAAAATATATTAACAATCTATAGAATGGGAGTCACAACTATTATTTTAGGTGTAATTGTTATTATATTAATATACATACTGTATGTATTTTATGTTAAGAAAAACAAGACCTTGGTCGCGAGTGCGAGTTTGAAGGGAAAAAACCCTCCTATTACAGCCATCGCATCCGCGCAATCAACCCGATATGCTTATGGAATTTGGTTATACATAAATACATGGAATACATCGAATGAAAAGGTGGTTTTTTCGAGGAAAAATAATATTAAGTTGTATTTGGATAAAACCAAACCAACCCTTTATTGTGCCATCACGCAAAATCCTGAATCCAATCAAGTGATCACCATTACCGATAATTTCCCAGTTCAAAAATGGGTGTATATTTTGATAAGCGCGGATGACCGCATCATCGATTGTTATTTAGATGGAAAACTGGTGAACTCAAATAAATTGGAAAATTCTCCGGCTCCTCCTCAAGCTGCTGCATCCGCACCTATTGATTTAGGAACTTTGTTTGATGCTTATGTGGCGGGATTTAATTCTTGGTCTGCTCCGGTTGGACCTCAAGACGCATGGAATAGTTATTTGAGCGGAAATGGCGGGTCCTCCGTATCACGCTTCTTCTCTTCATATGGTGTACAAGTATCCGTAACAAAGGATAATATTGAACAATCTAAATTTTCGTTGTTTTAATGCATTTCTATAATGCATTCAGCATTATCCACCGGGAACCCAGGAAAATTATAACAGTTTTCATCAATAAATATTATGATGAAAAAAGGTAAGGAATTGAAAAGCCCCGAAGGGTGGGTTAGGGTTTGGAAATCCTTCGAATTTATGAAGAACCCCCGGTTCCCAACACTATCCACCGGGAACCCCAGGAAAATTATAACAGTTTTCATCAATAAATATTATGATGAAAAAAGGTAAGGAATTGGAATGTTCCCGAAGGGCGGGAGGGGGGCAAGGGGGGACCCCCTAAATTCTGACTTTCCCTGAGTTTATGTGTATCAATATATTATATATTGATTCATGAGCAATTACGACCCCCAAGTAAAAACAAATAATACATCGGATATGCCCGACTTTTTAAAAAATATATCGAACTCAGCATCAAATGCATTTAAATCCGCCTCCGACGGCGTATCGGGCGCGGCATCAACTGTAAAAGACTCTTTAAGAGAATTTGGTTCCAGTGCATCGGTAAATGGGTCTAGCGATTTCTTAAACTCGAATTCCATTGTGGCAAAATTCGCATTCATTATCTTGGTTCTTATCGTATTTTTATTTTTAGCCAATTTAGGAATATTACTAATCGGATACTTTATGCAACCCAAATCCACCCCATTTTTAATAAAGGGAACCTCGGCCGGTACAAGTGAAGTAACAATTACCCAAGATCCCACAAATAAAAGTAGTGTTCCCATTTTAAGATCAAATAATCGTAACACCGGAATCGAATTCACGTGGTGTGTATGGCTATACTTTTTAGAAATAGATACGAACAATCCTATACGATATAAACATATTTTCAATAAAGGTGATTCAAATTGGGAAGATGACGGAGAGGCCAGCGTGAATAACGCACCCGGGTTATATTTAGATACGAAATACACTTCAACTAGCGGAGGCACGCCCGGTGCAGTACCCAATTCTCCAGGCGCCATTTCTATGACTCCAACGACGCCTCCAAATTCTCCGCAAACCGCGGTGTTACATTTTGTAATGAATACCGTGTCAAATACGAATCCAACCCAACACTTGGACGTATCCAATGTTCCTATTAAAAAATGGTTTCATTGTGCAATTCGTATGCAAAACACAATTATGGACGTATATATAAATGGTGTTGTAACAGGCAGATTGATTTTGAACGATGTACCCAAACAAAATTACGATAATGTTAATATTTGTAAAAATGGTGGATTTAGTGGCCAACTCGCGGATTTACAATATTACGATCGCGCTTTAAGCGTATTTGAAATAAATAATATAGTTGTTTGGGGAAGAAATACAAATGCCAGTTCGGCGACGGGAACAAAGGATGGAACCGGATTCCCCTATTATTTATCGAGCGCATGGTATTCGTCCAAATTTTGATTCTTATGGTTAATATATAAGATGGGCGACGAAGACCCTCTGATAGAAGATGCATATACGTTATGTGGAAATGTAGTTGATGACCATGAGGAACAAGAAGATCCAGTTCTTATCACTTTATGTGAGTTATTAAAACAGCGTCAAGAATATTTAGAATATCACGTTCCTCCCGTTAGAGAAGAGCTCGAACCTTCGCCGTACCCGCAATATACAGAATATCAATTAAATATGAGAAGAAAGGCGGAAATACTTGCTTATAAAAATAAACCTGATACGAATGGTGATGCCACAAAGTCGCAAAAATGGGCTTATTTGGCAAAAAGTCCAAGACAATTATCCGCGAAAAAAAAGAAAAATTGCCCTGATGATTCACTCCTTTTTTCATTATCATCGTCATGCGACGTACCTGGGCCCATTGTAACATTATATAAAGACCCCACCGTGCCATTATATAAATATGGTTATGTTCCTCCCAATTTTAATTCACAAAACAATACAGTTCTTACAGAATGGAAAACGTTCCCAAAATATGATAATGAATTTGAAAATGACACGTACAATTATATTGCCAATTTGATCATGCAAAATCCGAATAATCCCAATTATACGTTTCAATTTCAAACACCCATTTCCGTGAATATTTACGGCACTATAAATACTTCGGGAACAGCGGTCGATTCTATAAAAATGACTATTTCAAATGCCAAATTTATGGTGTATTTTTCGGACTCTCCTATAGTGAGTATAACCCCAATCGTATTTTTAAATGTGCAACCCATTACCATTTCATTGGCGCTTAGTTCTCCCGAAGAATTTTCGGCAACAATATATTCTGGAATAGTGAATGTAACCAATTTTAGACTTTCGACGCAACCACAATTTGTCTATGACTTGAAAATGTCATTCACTGTAACATATGTATTATATGATGCGGAAAATAATATAATTGACCCCGACGCCAGTAATATTACCATTGAAAATCTCGATTCTATATTGAATTTAACAGATACATCGGATCCGAATTATACGAGTTTTTCAAACTGTTTGATAAAATCCGGAAGTTCGATTCCTTTTGCCCCTTTCAATCTCATAGGCAAAAAAAGTTGATGCATTTCAGCATTATCCGACGGGATAATGCTGTATAATTTTTAGAAGTCATTCCTAACCATAAGTTCCCTGAGTCATACGCATGGTTTCCTTTATATCTTTATCCATGGGAACAGTATGCAAAACGTTTTCCGCTTTTAAAAAAACTTCGCGAAACTCCTCGCCCTTGGATAAATCCGCAATCATTCTACCATATAACAAAACTGTTTCTTCGGTCTTATTAAAATCCAAAACATTTTTATTATATAGAATACAAAAGTCCAAGAAATCCTCCAGGTGAAATAATAGGATTGACTTCAGGATATAATAAGAGAAGGCATACGTGGTTTCTTTATACTTTGATAAAGATCCCGATACTACATTTTGATATGTTAATCCATGGTGATCCAAGATTTTTGCGGCTTGGAACACGGAATATATAGCCTGTTGTGTCAAAATCTTTTCCATTTTAAAAATTACCTCTTCTCTAGATCCATTCGTTGAAAAATGGGATTCGAATAAAGAATTCATTATGACCGCCCACATCTCGCAGTATGTCTCGAAAACACCTAAATCTTTTTTTAACGGAAAGGCCTGATTCATATTGCGATCGAGCTCACTCACGTCCATTCTCGCAAAATCGAGTCCAAGATTATGAAATGTTTCGTGAATGAAAACCTTGAACCATTCTTCCTTTCTGAAAATATGGATATTGGTTACGGGGGCGCAAACGGTCGTGAATGCTGTATTTGCATGGATTTCTCGGAAAGGTTCCCCCTTCGCCTGTGGAAGTTTCTTCAAATGGTCCGTAAAATAAATATGTATATTCATTTCTTGTGAACACGTTGAAGATGCATATTGGTCCGCAATAAAAAGCCATAAATAAATTCGATATAGCGTATCTTCAAAGAACCGATGGATTCGATTTTTATCCGTTTTCGATAGAGTGGTTTGCCTTGGAACCGGGTAGGTCATTTCAATATTAATCTTTCGACTTCTGAGAGTATATTTATACTCCTTTTTACATAAAAAAGATCTTTCTATTATGCCTTGGATTTCTTTGGGAATCCAATTATATCCCTCCCCTTTTTTACAAGCGGCCTGTTCAATAAACCCACCATCTTCAATCTCATCCGCCTCTTTGTTCCAAGATTTCTCCGCCTTCATTAAATTCTTATATAATTCAGTAATTATTGACTTGTTTTTTTTATCGAATCGAAATGGATATTTTTTTAGTTCCTTAAAAAAATTATGTTTAATGAAAGCTTGCATATAGTATATCGACAAAATAATATTTTTATCTTTTTACGGTGAATTTTGCATATTTGCTTTCGGGATGAAACGTTGTATCTTGTATCTCGATAAATTCAAGGGTTCCTGAAACCTCCTTATCTTGGATCAATTCGCTCATCTCATAAAATGCTTTACTGAGATCCTTTATTTCCTTCGACCTAGGGTTTTTCGATTCAACCTTACCCTTTCCCGCGAGAAGGGAAGCGGCCAATTCCGCTCCCCATAGAAGGGTAATCTTGGAATGAATGATGGGCCGTTGATTATAAAATTTGACAATATCCGCGCATAACTTTGCTAGAAGTCTTGTGTCCGCCGTGTAAAACATGGTAATTGTTTCATTTTTCACGATTTCGTAAAACAATCCCTTTGTCTCGGGATTCTTGAAAATAAATTCCGGATCATCGCTTGTGACGGAATGTATCGTCTTAATGAGACGCGAAAGACCGGCAGCCCGAATGGTAATGGTTTCATTTTCCATGGTTAGTTTTTTGTAATTGATTCGTAATCTATTTTCGAATCAATTTTAATTGCGACGCATTCTTCTTTTTGTATTTCTTTTATTCATTTTTTTATTCAGTTTTTTACCCCCATATAAACCCTTGGCCTTTAACTCTTTTCTCAGTCTCCTAGACGTACGTGGGGTTAATTCGGTTGCCGCTTCCTCTTCTGAACTGGGCGACTCTTCCTCAGGACTTGGTGTCCTTTTTCTACGACTTTTTTTACCGGGGGTTTTTCTCCCCGTTGAAGCGGCTCCCACCTCAGCGGAAGGTTTTGTGAAATCGGTGCCTTGTACTCCAAAAAAAGAACAAGACAGATCCACTAAAACAATCGTCGTAACGCCTCTATCCGTTAAATAGTTTATCGCATGGTTCAAATGTATTTCTGAAGAATCTTCCGCTCCTGGTCTTGGTCTCAACCCGGTTTTTTTTCCAGTTATTTTTTCCACTAAATCCGGAACACCTACAACATTCATCAAATTAATTTTAAGATCAAAAGGAGAAAGCGCCAATTCCCTATTATTACGAACGTATACTTTATTTAATATTTCGTCTCCCCCCGAGTATTCCTGGACCACATATTTAGTATCCGCGTGATGAAAATAATCTTCTATTAAAGGATCCGGAACTCCTTCTGTGCGCGAATCCAACCCTTGTCGTCTGCATCCTTCTATATTATCCGTCGCTTCGTCTAATTTATGAAAATGAGCCGCCAGTTTTTCCACAGTTTCGCGAGTAAATTTTTTTCTAGGTTTTCGCCCTTTTGATCCTCTTATAAACTTGAAAATTTCTTCTATAAAAGATTCGCTTTCCTCTTCAGTAACCATATTACATATTCCTGGAGAAACCGCGCTTAATTTTATAATTTTAACTCCTTCTGGAACAAGATAGTGTTCCAATAATTCTCCATGTACTGTCACATCAATTCCGCCGTGCGCGGTTACGCACGCCATAACTGTATCGGGGTAAGACATTTATATAATATTCATATATTATTTAGGGGGAACCCCCCGGTCATCAGAATCCTTGCCCTTCAGAAATCCGAAGGATTTCCATACCCCGCCCTTCGGGGAATTCCGATCCCTTACCTTTTTCCATCATAAGATTTCTTGATGGAAAATTGTTATGATTTTCCTGGGTTCCCGGTGGATAATGCTGATATTATTTGGAAAACCTACTTATATCAATTCCCTGTGTCGCCACCACATTTTCCGGCCTTAATGCCCAGTCATTACCTTGAATTTCCCCTGAAAGTAAACGAACCCGTTTTTGAATTCTAATTCGGGAATGTTCCTCTGTGTCGGGTTCATATTCTAAATAAGCCTCGGCTAGACCAAGAGTAGGCTCGAATCCAAAACATCTCCCATCTTCTTGTTGGAACCGAAGAATAAAATCGGGATCATATGGTCTCCCAATCTGTTTAATTTCCAAAAGTTTCCCTAAAGTTTCGGCCGCTTTTATCTGGTCATTTCCAATTTTGCTCAGCATGATTGAGGTCATACGAACGCCATGTCGGAATGTTATTAGCTTATAGTATTTTCCGATGCGCAAATCGGAAAACAATACGAGGTTGGACGTCATTTTGATTTAAAAAGGATAAACCAAAAAGAATCAATTTTGTCTGGATCTTCCTTTTGCTTGGGTTTTATCTACGTTTTCTGGTTCTCCTATTTTGTCTGGAACCACCGTCCACTTTCATTTTAAAAACACTCTTTCTACGTTGCGATTTTAGTTCTTTTTTGAATTCTGAACGCAATTCGTTTATTTTCTTCTCAATTGTTTTATCCATAGTTTTTTCTAATTTCTTTTCCTCTTCTTGGATTTTATCGGTTATTGACTTCAAAGGTGCTATATGTCTTTCTTCGATTTCTTTCATAAATTGTTGATATGCCGGACCGCCGCGTCTAGTCCCCATATCCGGTCTACCCGTTGCCGCCAACATCCCTTCTTTCAAAAACTTTTTAGTGACATTATGTGCCTTTCTTTGTTTCATTTTTTTAACATTTTCATCTATATGCGAAACGCATATTTTTTTGTCCAAAGAAGTAGATATTAATATGTTATTTATATGCACGTCTACATTGGAAAATTTTCCGGTTATTACTTCGCTCCAAAACAATGCTGTTATTGCGCCATGATGTTTTTTTAATAATATCATAAAATTATAGGTTTTTAAATCCCATATATATATGACACCATCTTCCGAACCAGCTGCAATATAATTATCATTTATAGCAATACTTGTGAATTTGGCAGATTTCTCTTCTATTGTTGTTTCTAATGTGATTCTATTGTCTTTAACATTCCATACTTTTACTGAACCGTCTTCTGAACAAGAAAATAACGTTTTACTATCCTTTGACCATATTATCGAACGAACTGTTTTTGTATGACCTTCTAATCTTTGTATGAACTTACCATCAACCGGATTCCATATTATTATAGCATTATCTTCTGAGCCAGATGCAATATACGTTCCATCTGGACTCCATGCGACTATGACAACTGGACCAGTATGATAACGTTTATACCCTCTAAAATTCTCTTTTTTTGTGGTCCAATCACATTTCCATTCTTCACGCTCCCAATCAGTTTCTTTGCGTTGTGTTCGTTCCCAGTCGTCAAAGGCATATCGTGTACTAGATGATTTCGCATCCCAACCTAGATCTTTTAACGTAAGTTTTTTTTCTTTTATTTGAGGTAAATCTAAATATTTTTGGTGCAAATTTATTGGGTTTCTTTTACTTACGCTCCACATGCGTAATGTAGTATCAGATGAACCAGATACTAACCTTTTACCGTCTGGGCTCCATGCTATAGAATTTACAGCTCCTGTGTGACTTGGAACTATTTTAATCTCTTCTCTATTGGGTGGATTTTCGCCTCTTTCCCATGCTTCTTCATCTTCTTTCTCTTGTTGTTCTTTCTTTTCTTTTTCTGTTCTTTTATCTTCTACCACTGTCGCCTTTTCCATTTTCTCCTTTTCTAATCTTTCTTTTTCTAATTTTTCCTTTTTTTGTTTTGATTCCTCTTCTAATTTTTCTCTCGCTTCTCTTACAGCAGCCGCTTTTGCTACAACCTCATAAAAAGCTTCGTCGTCTTCGCTTGAATATACTGTAGAGTCGTCATCTGAATCTTCATCGTCACTACTATTGCCTCTTTTTTTAACTTCTTCGCCTAATACTACAGGTGTGTCGCAATATTTATATGTTTGTTCTCTAAATTTATATTGACCCCCACAATATTCACTACAGACTACAATTATAGTATTTCTATCTGTTCCAAAAGCAATTTTGTCTTTTTCAGGTGAATTTTTGTATGCCAAAGAATGTTTACTTGTATTTTGTTTCGCATAAGCATCATATTTAATATATTGGTGTAGAGCACCTGGACTTGGTGATATGCATAATATTTTACCTTTATTCAATAGACATTTATTATTATAATCCACCCACATAAATTTGGTCTTCTTAGGGTCATAAGTTTCTTCAGTTGGTTTAACTCCTCTACTTCCTTCATCATAATACCGTTGATTAAATTCTCTAAATATTTCACCTAAATTTCCAATTGAAAAATAATCGCCTTGTGATAATACCAATTGTCTAGCCATTGGTATTGGATTCTTATTTCTTTCATCTTTTGGATCTCCTGGTAAAGACGGAATAAATGAACAAGCAAATATAGGTTCTTTTGCAGTAGTAATTTCATAATCACCTGTTTTATCATGCAGATCCTTACTGTATTTTTTCTTATAATCCGGAGATTTTTTAGAGGTTGCCATTTATATTAAAATGAGATATTAACGTATCATTTGCCTTACTTTCATGAGCAGATGATCGGGCTCCGCTTTATTTCCACGCACAAAATGAATCAATTTCGCATTTCGCGTGGCCAATAACATTTGTTTCAAATCTTCATTTTG
>Ga0114968_10002236_pt1 | contig 14887 bp, 18 predicted proteins | sample M_130807_EF_Meta_FD_87020 | JGI IMG/M metagenome (GOLD analysis project Ga0114968, IMG submission 87020) | Freshwater microbial communities from Lake Montjoie, Canada to study carbon cycling - M_130807_EF_MetaG | ecosystem: Environmental > Aquatic > Freshwater > Lake | place: Lake Montjoie... | reverse complement strand
TTATTAGTTTGTGATGTTTTTGCAATTTCCATCATCATTTTATTTTGCTCCAAAAGCATCTCTTTAAATTCACTATTTTCTTTCAACAAATAATCAATTAGATCTTTATCATGTAATTCCTTATTTATATCATCTTTTGTTATACAATTTTGTTTGTGAACGTATAAGCTCTGGCGATGCTTGTATATTTTCCCACATTCGCATTTATGATGTGGAGTCGCCTCTGCGGCGTATGCGGAAACATTTGTCAACATTTTGTCAACATTTTTATGTTTACGTGTCAACAAATGGCGATCCCAATCATTCTTCCGAGACGTTATAAAGTTACAATGTTTGCATTCATAAATAGTTTGCGTAATTTGCGTAAAATTTGTCAACATTTGTCAATATAAATATGTTGACATAAAAAACTTCCTAAATTAACGACCGAAATTTTTTAAAAAATATGCTGACAATTTTATAATTATTTTTTTGGCAACCACATGATAATTTTACATTTCAGTCACAAATGTTGATTTTTCAAAAGTCTTTCGCCTCTTTTCATTTTTGGACATTTTTTTTGTCCATTTTTGAAAAAATCAAAACACTTTCGGAACCCTTTGGAATTAATATAATAATAAATTGTCAAAATAACTTAAAGAAAACCAGTTGGACAACAATTATTTACCCTTTGGTTTACCCTTTTTCTTTTGCATAATCGGTTGGCTAGGAGGTGCGGACCCCGGTAGGCCTGGGATGAAATTAACTACACCAAACGATTTCGCGTTATGAATATATAAATATTCTACACATATAATAATAATAACAGCAATAATGAATAATATAATTTGTTTATAATAACATTTAATATATTTGAATGTATTTCCAAAAACACCAATTATTTTTGATGGTTTATAACATATTGTATCATTGTTTTCACATTGGTAATAATCCCCATTTACTTTGTCTAATATTATAACTGGAAATCCATTTTTACTAGTTTGATCGTTATTTTCATTTTGTTGTAAAGAAATATCAAGAGCGTTGATTATGTCATATTTTGTAGTTGCATGTTTAAGTTTTTCAATTACTTTATTCCATATTGGATGATTTTTATCCATTGCCACAAAACCCGAAGAGTATTTTGTCTTCTGTAAAGAATAAATATAATTCCAGTAATTCACAGTTGATTTGGAAATGAAAATTGTCTCTTTTGATTCGCTATTATTGTTTTCATTGGAAAATAACTTATCAAAAGATGATGTGCAATTAAATTCAATATCAAAATACAAACCACCATATTCTTTCATTATTATGTACCTAGCTATATGACTTTTAATTGATTCTTTGTCAAAGACACTATATGTATTTTTATTATACATATCACGTAGATACGGATATTTTTGTAATAATTTTTTAATCATTTCGTCATCCCAAATCAAAAATTCCCAATCAGGATTGTTTTTTTTTATATTCAAATAATTGATTTTATTTTCATTAGGTAAATTTTCATATCCTTCTATCCATATATTATGTATTATTTTTGGTATCATATTTTTAGTTTATTATATAATATATATAAATATAATAAACCAACCAAAATAAAATCAAGTGAAAAAATTAATTTTGTTGTAAACCAAATTTTTCACTTAATATATTATTCTTTGTTTGTTTTTGCAATAATTTTCTTTTAATTTGGTATGTATTTGATGAAATAATCTTGTTATTAATAATAAAATCGTCATTATCTTCATGGAGTTCGGGTAATATTCGGGTTAAAGGTTTATCCACCACTAAAAATAAACGTTCATTTTTTAATAATGAACGATATTCTTGAATATTTAAATTTCCATAAAATTTTTCCAATATGTAGTATGGCTTTGGAGCCGGTTTAATATTTTTCTTATAATCGTATATTTTTGAATAAATATTATTTAATAAATGATACCGTTCAAATTTTGTTGAACTATCTATATTTTCTTCCATTAAATAAGCTGTAGCGCATTCTGGACTACAAAAACAACCGTATACATGGTAAGTTTCTTTAATAAAGTGTTTTGGAATATAAATAGAAGGGTTATCAAATTCATATGTACACCAAAAACATGCTGATTTCTTATCGTTTACATTATTAACATGTAAATTATGCTGCAAATGCTTAAGTTTTTTCCATAAATCTTTCATATCATTATTTTTATTTGATTTATAACTATCTTCTTCATTTAAATTGTTACTACACTCATCGTCGCATTGGACATTTTTATAATTATTTGAAAAAATATTCTCGGAACTACTATTATCACAATGGTTATTACTTTTTGTATTTAAAAAAATATTCTCATTATTTGAAATAACTTCATATAATTCATTCTTATTTGACATGAGATCATACCCATTAATATTATTTGAAAATACATTATTGCGTAGATCTTTTATATGACATTTTAAATGTAGAATAATATTTGACTTTGTTTCTTTTACACTGGCTACATTTGATATTTGCTGAATTATTTTTCCTCCTTTGGGTTTTCTACCTCTTTTTTTTGCTATTGATTTCACTGGACCTTCTGCGTTTTCGTTTTCTTCATCTTTTTCGTCTATTCCTGTTATGGTTGAAAGAATGACATTATTTTGATTATTAAATTCATCTGTTATTAATATATTAACATTAACATTATCGGTATTAATCAACAAATCTTTTTTAGGCTTTCTCCCTCTTTTGAGCTTAGGTTTGATATTATTTATTATTGCAGAAGTATTGACGTTATCATTTTCAATTTGTAAAGATATATTTGTTTCATTATTTGTGATAGCACTGACAGTTGAATCTAAAATTTGTGATTCTGAATTTTGTAATTCTGAATTTTGTGATTCTGAATTTTGTATTATAGTATCTATCTTCTTCTTACGAGGCATTTTTCGGTAAAAGTAAATTTATAAATAATATTCTTTTATAAATTTAAGTGGTTTTATTATATTATATATCGGTTTAGTTACTTTTTTTATCGTAACAATTTCTACAAACAGGTAAATAATTATCGCTTCCGATGACAGTCTGTTCTTTTTCATTAGAAATTCTCATTGAAAATATGCCTAATGTTCCATTCTTACAAAGCGAACATAATGAAGTTAATTTTGTTACCGTATCACATAAAGGTATCAAATCTAATATTTCACCAAACTTTTTTCTCTCAAAGTCGCCGTCTAATCCACAAATATAGACAAATTTATTATTTTTCAGCATATCGTGAACAACTGTATGAAGCCCTTTGAAAAATTGACCTTCATTTATCAAAATTACATGAGAATTTCTAATTAATTTATGATTTTCTTTATTTGCGAATTCAGTTACACCGTTGAACATTTCAATCCGCTCAGCGGATGAAATTTCAACTAAGTTACCAGTTACAGTTTGATGTGTAGCACCCTCTAGGGGTGCGATTTCAAATCTTCGCTGGTATAAATCAATTTCACCATTGTTAAACCATAAATCATATATATTTTCAATATTTAAACAAGGTATCATTTCTTTGTCATGACTAGATAGCATAGAGTCATGATATCTTTTATCAAGTGAATGATTAATAACACAAACAGAAATATCACAAAATTTACATTGTTTGTAAATTTCTAATAACTTACTCGTTTTTCCACTATACATTGGACCAATGATCAATTCCAAATAACCTGTTGATTTCTTTAATGGTAAACTTTGTGATAATGACCTTGACATATTTTGTATTTTTATATTCATTATTATAACGAATATTTTAATTCATTTTTAAATATTAAAGATAAAATAATAAACAATATATTTACAATTAATAAATACAAATATAGTAATGATAAACAACAATAAAGAATTTATACCATTTTGTGAGAAATATAGACCAAGTGATTTTGAAGATATAGTTTTGGATCCTTTGAATAAAAAAATATTCAAAAACATAATAGAAACACAATATTTTCCTAATTTATTATTCTATGGACCACCAGGTACAGGAAAAACAACGACTATCATTAATTTGATAAACGCTTATCAGAATAAATTAAATATTAAAAATAAAGATTTGATTATACATTTAAATGCTTCGGATGAACGAGGTATTGATATTATAAGAAATCAAATAAATTTTTTTGTCAATTCAAAACCACTTTTTAATAATGGTATGAAATTTGTTATATTAGATGAAGTTGATTATATGACAAAAAATGCACAGCAAGCACTGAGATATTTATTACAAAATTTTAAAGGTTCTGTTCGGTTTTGTTTAATATGTAATTATATTAGTCGCATAGATGAAGGACTTCAAAATGAATTTATTAGATTACGATTCAACCAATTACCAAAACAGCATATCATTCATTTTTTAAAAAATATATGTAATTCAGAAAAGTTACATTTTACAGATGAAGCGTTGATAAATATTCAAAAATTATTCAAATCGGACATGAGAAGTATGATTAATTTTATACAATCCAATCAATATGTTGTAAATATGAAAAATAATATTATAGAAAGTAATGAATGGGACATTATTTTAAATAAATTAAAAAAAGAAAAGGAAGAAGATATTGAATATTATATACACACCATAAGTAACAAATATAATATAGATAAAAAAAATATAATAAAAGATTTTATTAATTATATTATTCGTAATAAAAAAATTAAAATAACTTCAGAATTTTTATATTTTGTAGAAAATATTATGCACTCGCAAAATGAAAATAGTAGTGATATTTTGATAAAATATTTGTTATCAAAATTAGGTTCATTTTTGTAATGATTGTTTTTGAAATGAATTTGATTCGTATTCTAATATTCTATTATACAATTTATTCATAAAATGGTTGGGTGGTGAGCTTTTTGTAGGATCAAAAAAATTTTGTTTCAAACTGTATTGATTTTTCATCGTTATTGGTATTGGTCTCGTTTCTGGGTTACTTTTTGTATTTGATCTACTATTTGTTGACTGCATTTCTTTATATTATATAATAAAGAAAATAATTGAAATAAAATAAATATAAAGAATTTAAAGAATATCTGGAATTGTATACAATGACATCATCAACAGTTAGTAATATAGATGAAGAATGGAAAAAATTTATTTCAGTAGATTGTGATAATGAAAGCGATAATGATAGTGAATTATGTCATTATGAAAATATTACAAATTGTAATGAAGAATTTATTTCGGCAAATTTAAATGAAAATTTAAATTTAGACGATAGTTATATTCCTAAATCTAGCGATATTTATATTTCAACGAAAACAAAAATAGCCTATTTAAACAAACCTATTGATTTGAAGCAAATGTTTTGGATAATTCCAGTCATTAAATATATGGAACCTAAGAATGGTGTGATTAAAAAACAAATGAAGTTTAATTCTAACACAGAAGAAGAAATTTTAGATATCAAAGAAAGATTAAAAAATGAACCTTATTTTGATGAGCAAATAATAACTAGTATTAATAATCCAAGTGGACGCATAAAATTTAAAGATATAAGAAAGGTTACGGTTGGTTTATCTAAAAAAGATATAATGAGTTATAGATCTAAAAAGAAGAGTGCCTTCTATAATTGTTTTGTATTGATTTTGCGTATAAAAATAGATGATATTTTTAAAGAATTTCATGTTAAAGTTTTCAACACTGGTAAATTAGAACTTCCTGGAATTCAAAGTGATAATTTATTTGATATAATAGTCAAACTGGTAATAGAAACACTGCAGCCACATACAAATGAAAATTTGTATTATATAGAAAATACATGCGAAACAGTATTAATTAATTCCAACTTTAATTGTGGTTATTATATCAACCGAGAGGCATTATATGATATTTTAAAGTATAAATATAATATACAATCTATTTATGACCCGTGTTCATATCCAGGAATTCAATGTAAATTTTATTTTAACCCTGATGTAGATATACAAAACGGTTGTCAAATATCACAAGATAAAAAAGATTTGTATAAAAATGTTAGACAAGTTTCATTTATGATATTTAGAACAGGTAGTGTTTTGATTGTTGGTAAATGCGATGAAAATGTATTAATATTAATTTATGAATTTCTTAAAAATATTTTATTGAATGAATACAAAAATATTTTTCAAAAAAATACAAACAAAAGCCTTGAGATAAATGATATTAAGGTTGACAAAAAGAAAAAAATAAGAAGAAAAAATATTTTGATAACCACCACAATATGACAGTGAAATATCTGAACCAAATAAATTTACAATTCGCCTTTGTAAGCATTATCTTGTAGTTGTTTCCAAAACGCAATACAATTGTTTTTTTCTTTACCCTTTTTCAAAATATTTATTATTAATTCAAAATAATTTTCTAGGTCTGCACAATCATTATTATTTACGATTTCAATAATTTTGTAAAATGTTTTTATATTTTCAGTTTCAATCTTTGAAATACTTATTTTTTTGCAAACATCTTGATATTTATCTATTATTTTAATATTATTTTGTAATGAGTTATCCAAAGATAATTTCTCTATTATAAATTCAAAAATAATTTTAAATAATTTAATTTCTTCATCAATTGTTTGCATTATTTTTTTAAGTTCATTGCTACAAGGCTCAATATTTGTTTTAAAATCCTGAATCAAACCAACAATTGTTTTTTTGTATACATATGTTGTTGCGTCTCTAGAGTTTAATTCTAAAAAAACATGTTGTTCATATGATATTTGTTCTATGAATTCAATGTAATAATAATATGATTTTTGGCAGTGATAAAAAGTCAAATCTATATTTTTTGTATAATACAAAATGATATTGAAAACATTTGTTAATGTTTCATACCCTCTAATTATAATAAATTTGACGTAATTATTATTTTTTATTTTTGTTTTTTCCAAAATAAATTTTAAAAATTCATTTATTAAATATATATATTTATTTAGAATTTCAGATATATCATAATTAAAATTTTTGTAGTAATTATCTAAATTAGTCAATGAATAATCGTTTTCTTTATCTGAAATATTTTTAATTTTCATTTGTATTTTGAATTATAAATATATTAAAAATATATATTAAGTATTTTATTTTGAATAACTATTTAAAGACTAATAAATTAAAATTATATAAATAAATGTCAGAACAAAAGACTAATACTAATACTACTACTACTACTACTACTACTACATCTGGTAGTAATAAAACATCTAGTGATTCTAACTACAGATTACCGTCTGATATTACATTGAAACACGTTTGTAAATTATCTATAGTTGAAGATAAGCCAATTATGATGGATTATTGGACAGCTTCACTTGATAAAAAAGCACTTGTTGGTGCAAAAACTACCGGTGAAAAATTATTAGTAAAATCTGAAGATGAATATACCTCTGGAATTGTTAAATTTTATAAAAGCGCAGATGAATTTATTATTATTACTGAAAATTCTATTTATCTTGTTGCATCGGATATTCCTACACGCAAGATTTCATAGCAACTTTTAGAAAAAGTTGCGCAAAATTCTTTTCAGCTTTAGAATCCACCTTTTAGAAAAGGTGGAGCCAAAATGGTTGTTTTGGTTTTTGCCTTTTTATAAAAGGTAAAGGTAATATTTATATATATTTCTAATATATATAAATAAAGATGTCATATTTCAAAGGTTTTGGAACAGGAAGTAATTCAAATGGTCAATTTTGGTATGGAAATCCACAGGGGTTCCCAGGATTTTTATATAAGAAAAATACGGGTGTTGGAGGTAGAAAAAATCCATTGTATGGGCTAATATGTAACAAACCAACCTACATATATAACAAATATAAACCAGGAACAGGTGGAGTAGGAGCTCAAAATAGAGCAATTAGAAGAGCCGTTAATATGCGAGCAACCGTTTGTTCAGGTCATGATTGTAGTAGATTTTATAATTATTTAGGTTTATACCCAAGATATTCATATAAATCCATTGATGGATATTTTCCTTTTCCATTGCCGCCTAAACAAAATTTAGTAAATTTTGATTCAACTAATTTAGATAATTATGTGTTACCACAAGAGAAACCACTCGTGAATGTCTAAATTATGTAAACATGTAAAATATATAACTATTTTATATATTTTATATTTTACTTACTACACCTTAGCGGTTCATACCAATATATTTACTATCCAAGTAACGGTTATAAGCATCTGTATATTTTTGTCTTAATTCTAATAATGCTGCATCTTCCCCGAGATAAGGTGAATATGGTCTATAATAATGATTATGATATTTTTTATTATAATCTGCAAAAAAATTTGGTAACACCCGATTAGGGACATACGAGTAATTATAATTGCACGATTGGGTAAATCCTTCTCTCACTGGTGTTTGTGCAGGATTTATTCCTAAAAACACCATATTTTTATAACTTTTCTTTGGTTTTCCTGCGGTTTGATTTGCATAAGTTTGTAAATTGTGCCAATAATAATGAGTTATTCCTACACTAGGTGCTGTACCCATTTTCATAGGACCGGAATCACTACGATTATCAACATAATTAATATATGATTTTATATTTCTTACAATTCTTGGTCTTCCTGCCATTTATATACATATACAATTATATTTTTTGAGAAATATAATTGTAATTTTATTCACATATAAATTAATTATATATATGAATACGAACATCGGGAATCGAACCCGAGTTGTTAGATTGGAAGTCTAATAGTCTACCACTGACTTATGTTCGTACAAGTTTTATCAGTGAATTGTCTCTAAATTGTTTTTACAAAATTTCATTTAAATTTTTAATTTGTTCAGTTGTCAATTTTTCTGGAAATTCAAGATGAAATATTACAATTAAATTACCTGTGTGATTCTCCCGAGTCAACCCCATATTAGGGACAATTTTTCTATATTCAGGAGTAATAATATTACCACTATTGTTATTCAATGTATATATCTTTCCATTTATAAATTTAATTTCAAACGTGAAACCACATAATGCCTCTTTGAGTGAAATTTTTTTATCATAAATCAAATCCAAACCGTTTCTTTTAATGTCTGTAGTATTGATGATTTTAATAAAAATTTTTACATCTCCTTTACATTTTTCATTTAATACATTTCCTTTATCTTTTAAAAGAATAATTTCATTTTCATCAATACCTTTTGGTATGGTTACATACAGTGTTTCTTTTTCAAACGTTTTTGTACCATTATCATTAATCCATCTTTCAATATCTAAAGGTACTGTTGAACCGGTGTAAACTTGTTCAATATCAATTGTAAGTGTTTTGTTTATTGGCGATGGTTTTTGAAATGGTTGGTTTATATTGACAGGATGTCCATTATGAAAAACATGAAATTGACCACCAGGTGGAAACCCAGGTGGAAACCCTGGTGGAAACCCAGGTGGAAACCCCGACGGAAACCCTTGTGCAAACCCTGGCATGCCTCCCGTTTCATTCACTTCATTCATATTGAAACCTCCGCTCATAAATGGCATACCGCCAAAAAATGCTTTTAAAATGTCATCCATTTCATTCATATTGGGGCCGCCATGCATACCATTTCTCATAAATGGATTTTTTTGTTCCATTTCATATTGTTTTCTTTTATCATCATCTCCTAACGTTTCATATGCTTCATTAATTAGTTTAAATTTTTCGGTTGCATCTGGCGATGGATTTCGATCAGGATGATATTTTAATGATAGTCCTCTATATGCCTTTTTAATTTCATCGCGAGTTGCATTTTCATTAACTCCTAAAATTGTATATAAATTTTCTTTTTTGGACATTATAGTAAAAATAGTATATTAACTAATAAGATAATACTTAAATACAAAATAACTAATAATATTATTAATTAAATTTAATTTTATTGTCTAAATAATGAAATTAGAAGATAAATTATTTATTCATAAGTTTCAACCCATTTATTTTGATGATTTCGGTAAAAATAATGAAGTCATTGATATTTTAAAAACATTGATTTTAATGAATAATTTGAATATTTTATTATTAGGTAATATTGCTTCAGGTAAAACATCATTATTGAATGCAATTATAAAAGAATATTATAAGGAAGATAAAGATTATGAAGAAAATGTTCTTTTTATTAATAGTTTAAAAGAACAAGGAATTAATTATTATAGAACAGATGTTAAAACATTTTGTCAAACATGTTCAACCATCCCAAATAAAAAAAAAATAATTGTTCTAGATGATATTGATTTTATCAATGAACAGAGTCAACAAGTTTTTCGTAATTGCATTGATAAATATAGCCACAATGTTCATTTTATATCATCTTGTACAAATATTCAAAAAGTTATTGAGAATTTACAATCTAGATTTTCTATTATTAAAATAAAACCACTAGAAAGAGAAAATTTAATAGAAATAATTAAAATTATTAAAACAACACAAGAAATTGATATAGAACCTGGTGTGGAAGAATTTATTATTAATATTTCTAATAATACTGTTAAAATTTTAATTAACTATATGGAAAAATTCAAATTATTAGGAGAAAAAATTACACTAGAGTTAGCTGTAAAGTTATGTTCCAATATTAGTTTTTATACATTGGAAGACTACACAAATTTGATAAAAGAAAATAAATTAGAGAATGCTTTGAAATTGATTTATGATTTATATGATAGAGGATATTCCGTTATGGATATATTAGATAATTATTTTGTATTTATAAAACACTCAAATGCTTTAGATGAATATGAAAAGTATAAAGTTATACCGTACATATGTAAATATATAACTGTTTTTCATAATATTCATGAGGATGAAATAGAACTTGCATTATTTACAAATAACCTTATCAATATTTTAGTAAAATAGTAAGGTAAATAGGTAAAAACACAATAATTTATTATCAAAAATTTGGATAACAAATTATAATATATGTTTATTTATATATTATTATAATTTAATTAAATATGTCAAAACAAATTTTCAAAAAAGATATTCCAAATGACTTATTATTCAATCTTTTAGAAAATATATGTATGAAAAATGAGAAACATTATATTTTAAATATTGACTCGTTTAAAAAGGGTATATTCAATGGAATGGTTCAACAATTTCTTGATAACTGTAAAAGCTATTATCATAATTCAAAAAAATTGTATTTAGAAAAAAAAACAACTTATAATAGTTTTGTAACGGTTATACGTCAAATATGTAATTATAATAAATTGACGTATATTTCACAAATTAAATATAATAAATCTTCATATAATATTGTTTATATCATATATAAAAAAAATTTGTAGGATCATTAGTAATAATATTTTTTTCTGGAAGCACTTGAGATTTGTTTATTTTTTTTTGTTTTAGTTTTATTACTTGACTTCTGTTTTGGCTTTGTTGCATAATTAGAGTCATCATCTTTATGGTCCCTTTCATATTCTTCATCAGATTCGTTGCTCTCGTTGTAATCATCGTAATCATTATTATAATCTTCAAAGTTGTCTTCCAGACCAATTTGTTTTTTCCCTCCAGACCTTTTTTTGTTATTTTTTACAACAGAAACATCATTTTCATCAGAATTAGAACTAAAAAAATATATACCCAACCCTGCTACAGCCAAACAAGCAGTTGTCATTAAAAGTGAAAAGACTTCTTTCATTTTATAAATACTTGAATTATTTATTTAATAATAATTAAACACATTTCTTAACATCCTTAAATATTTAAGAAGTTCTTTTTTATTGTAATTTTGATTATCATATCCAGCCAATTCATATTTTCCATCTAATTCTTTTAAATATTCATAATCAATATCATAAGAATTAATTGGTAAATCATCATAGTTGTATAATGTATAACTAATTGTACTTTTTTTGCAAATGACAAAACTAATTAAGTCAATCAAATCTGAAGCATATTCGCATTGAAATGAATATGGTATTGACGGCGGTTTTGCATTAATAGCGCTTCTTTTTCCAGTAACTAAATAATATTCTTCATTTTTATCATAAAGAATGAATAATGTTGTATCTAGTTCACCATCTATGTATTCTTGTATTTTCAGAATTAAACAATCTCCGTTTGATGTTGACATATTGAATGCTTATATTACTATTTATAATTCATTTTAAGCGGTTTTATTAAAATATTTTTTATTTATTACATATATTATATCTAAATGGAAAGTAAAAATCCTGACCACATTATTGAAATTACAAATGAAGAAAATAAAATCTTGATTGATTTAGCATTTCAAATAACTGCATGTCCATCAAAATTCCCCGAATTATTTTGTATACAATCAAAAGAATGTTCTGAGAATGTTCCACGCCGTATTAAAAGTCTTTTGCAAGATTTTGCAAAAAAAGGGACGCCAACAGGGTTTATCTTGTTTAAAAACATATCATTTGACAATTTTGCTCCTAGTCTACCTTTCCCAATATCAATGAACTTTCCAAGGACACCTGATAATAATAATAAAGTAGGAGAAACTACTATGTTAGCCAGAGTTCAAAGTATATTAATTAATGTTATTGGTGAAATGATTTCATATGAAGCAGAAGGAGATGGAAGACTTTTTCAGGATATTGTTCCAGTTAAAAAAATGGAAAACGAACAAACTAGTGTTGGTAGTAATACTGAATTGGAAATTCATACTGAACAAGCTTTTTCTAAATTACGACCTGATATTCTAAGTTTATCTTGTATTCGCGGTGATTTATTAGCACAAACGTATATATTGCCAGTAAATTACATTTTAGAAAATATGAATGAATGTGAGAGAGAAATTCTTCGTTTACCATTTTGGAAAACCGGTGTTGATCTTTCATTTAAGTTGAACGGCGACGATTTTATAGAAGGTGATATTCGTGGACCTTTTCCAATTATATACGGAGATGTAGAAGATCCAAAAATACTATTTGATCAGGATTTGATGTTTGGTACTACAGATGATTCAAATTTTTTGATAAAAAAAATAACTGATATTTACTATAAATATCGCAATCAACATAATTTACAAAGTGGGGAAATTATTTTGATAGATAATCTGCGCGCTGTACATGGTAGATCTCCATTTTATCCAAAATATGATGGTAATGATCGTTTTTTAATTCGGTGTTTTGCAGTTTATGATTATGAATTTAGTGATTATGCGCGTATTAATAAAAAAAATTCTCGCATGGTTTCTGCTATTTTTAGTTGAAGTTAATATTTATCTTCCGGTGTACCTTACCATACTTAAATTATCTCCTAAGAAATTTGGTTTTTGGCCATATAATCCAGGATACAAAGGTGTTTTCCAGAATCCAACCCATCCTTGAGGTTTAACTTTAAGTGGTTCCAAAACATTTTTACCTCCTTCTGAAATTGTTACCAAAATATAATTGCCTATTATAGTATTAGATTCCATAACTTGTTTTTCTGACATTCTGCAAAACCAATTATAATGATGCCTTTGCAATAATTCATATGCAGGAATGTAAATTCCATATGTTTGTGTATAAATATTCAAATAATTATCTGATAAAAGATCATCTACTAATATTGTTTTATCATCCATTGTCTTTGTTCCTATTTCTTTACCATCAATAATATTTATTTGATCACTTCGTATACGCGATTCGCACCATCTATTGAACTCGCCTAAAAACTGGGATTCTGCTGTATAATCTCTTGAAATAATTCGTTGCATAAATTCAATTAAATTTGCAATTGTTGGGCACTCTTTTCTAGCTCCTGAAAATGATAAATTTGGATAGAAATTATATTCTGTAGATGTAATATTGCGATTCACCATTTCACAAAGAAACATTTTGTTTCCAGAAATTCCTTTTTCATACAAAGATAATAGATCTTTGATACATAAAAAAGAAATTGGACACATCATTCCACCATACATATATAACAACTTCATTAAACCAAGCATTCGCATTTTGTCTGAAATAGGTGATGATATTCTATTCATATCAATAGTCCATCCAGGTATTAATTTATAAAATGTATTATCATCAATTAAACAAATTGTAAAGGATGAATCGCATTGTTGAATTATAGATCTAACTGTTAAATATAAATAAGGTTGGTTTAAATCAAATGTACTTCTAGAGCCAAAATTTAACCAGTTTCTAGAATTGTATTCATATGGTACATGAATCCATAATATTGGTTTTTTACTCTTGGCTAAAGTTGCGTCATCTAATAAATATTTACGGATAGTCTCCACATTGTCTTGATTTTCTTCGGATAATCTTTTATTTTCATAGCGATAATAAAGTATACCAAGAACAACAAGTATTACAGAAAGTATAATATAATTAATAAATGGTTTCATAATATAATATATATTATACAAATAATATATTATATTTATTATATTGAAAATAAATTTTATTTTTAATTTTAGTTATTTTTACCTTGTGTTTTTGGATATTTAATTCTCACATCATTTAAATGATTACCACATCGTTTGAAAAAAGTATCAAGTGCATTAGGTTCGGCACCCGTTATCATATCATCCGGTATAAACGTAACATTTCCTTTTTTATAACAAAGCATTACCGGAATACCGTTTACCATTTTCTTACTTTTTAACATGGAGTAGAAATCAAAACTTTGGTCTACATCAATGTCTCCACAAACAACATCCAGTGGTGATGTTGCAAAAAAAGCATGTACAATATGCTTGATTTGTTTACATGGTCCACACCATTCAGCTCCTAATTTTAATACAATTAAACCAGGATTATTGTTTAATAAATGGAAAAAAGCATCCCTATTAGGGATTTCACTAATTATTTGTTTAGTGGCCATAAATATATTTTATATTTTATTAAAGTTTATTTATTTTTACTCATTCAAACATTACACCGACCGAAAAGAAAAATGAGACAAAATCGCATTAAAAAATAAAATCTCTTAATTCATTTCTTTCGGTATTTATAACTTTCG
>Ga0114968_10002234_pt1 | contig 14891 bp, 15 predicted proteins | sample M_130807_EF_Meta_FD_87020 | JGI IMG/M metagenome (GOLD analysis project Ga0114968, IMG submission 87020) | Freshwater microbial communities from Lake Montjoie, Canada to study carbon cycling - M_130807_EF_MetaG | ecosystem: Environmental > Aquatic > Freshwater > Lake | place: Lake Montjoie... | reverse complement strand
CGGTGGCCTGCTTTTCTTTAACAACTTGGCCGTTCCTGCTGACGCCAAGCACCCCAATAACGCCATGGCTTTCATCAATTACTTCCTCAAAGCCGAAGTCTCTGCTGCTTTGACCAACGAATTGGGCTACCCCACCGCGAACAAAGCCAGTTTGGCCAACGTCAACCCAGAAGTCGCGCAAAACAAAGCCGTGTTTCCTGATGAAACCAATTTGGGCTTGATGGTGCCACCTGCCGCATTGGGTAACGCGGCTCGTGAGTCCATGACAGCGGTCTACACCAGCTTCAAAAAAGGCAAGTAAAGATTGGTGCGGACACTTAAGTTGTTCACAGAGTGTCCGCCGTCTTTAAGCTAAGTCATACATCTTGAAGACCTTGTCGTCCACGTTAGGACTGCTGTTTTTGCGGCGTGGCCGCTTGATGGTTTTGGGTGTCCCATGGTTTTGGTTGCTGCTGTTTTTTGCGGTCCCCTTTTTCATACTGCTGCGCATCAGTGTGACCGACATGGGGGATCAACTCAACCCCTTTGCCCCGCTGGTAGATGTTCAAGCGGGGCATTTTTCTTTGCGTCTGAAGTTCGCCAACTATGTGTCTTTATTGCGCGACCCAGACTCAGGCTGGGGACAGACGCTTTACATCGAGTCGTATCTGCTGTCTTTGCGGTACGCTTTTCTAACGACCTGCTTGTGTTTGTTCTTTGGTTATCCCTTTGCCTATTTCTTAGCCCGAAGTCCCAGCAACGTTCGTCCTTTGTTGCTCTTGATGGTCATGCTGCCTTTTTGGACCTCGTTTTTATTACGGGTCTATGCATGGAAGGGCTTGCTGGCAGATGCCGGCTTGATCAATAACCTCATGCTAGCAGTGGGGTTGATAAATGAACCTGTACAACTGCTCTACAACGATGTTTCCATGTTGGTAGGCATGACCTATGTCTACCTGCCCTTCATGGTTTTACCTCTTTATGCCAATTTGGTGAAACTTGATCTGCGTTTACTTGAAGCTGCCCAAGATTTGGGAGCAACCCCTTGGAAGACTTTTTGGCTCATCACCGTACCCATGAGTCGTGCAGGCATTGTGGCTGGATCCATCTTGGTTTTCATTCCTTGCTTGGGTGAATTTGTCATCCCCTCTCTTTTGGGGGGCGCAGAAAACATCATGATTGGACGTGTGGTGTGGGATGAAATGTTCAGCAGCAACAACTGGCCTCGAGCCAGCGCCTTGTCTATTGTGTTGATTTTGGGTGTGATCATTCCGCTGGCTTGGTTTAACCAACGTTTGGCTCTTAAGGTCGCAGAGGAAGACCAGTAATGCAGGCCAACCCATGGCACCGCTATGTCAGCCGCTTATGGCTGGGCGGGGTGTTTTTATTTTTCTATTTACCGCTGATTTTTTTGGTGGTGTTCTCCTTCAACAGTACCCGCCAAGACAGCCAGTTCACGGGGTTTTCGCTGCGTTGGTATCAAGCCTTAGGCCAAGACACCCGTTTGGTTGAAGGTTTTTTGCTGTCTTTGAATGTGGCTTTGCTCAGTGCCACCTTAGCTACGGTATTGGCTACTTTGGCAGCTTATGCCTTGATACGTTTTGGAGCATTCAAAGGTCGCTCCTTGTTCAATGCCATGCTGAACTCACCTTTGGTCATGCCTGAAGTCATCATTGGCTTGTCCTTGCTATTGCTGTTTGTTGGCATGGAGCGTTGGGTGGGTTGGCCTGGAAGGGGTGCAACCACCATCGTGTTGGGACATGCTTTGCTGGGCATGGCGTATGCCACTGTGGTGGTGCAGTCTCGCCTAAAAGAAATGGACCGCTCCATTGAAGAGGCAGCACTTGACTTAGGTTGCCGACCCTACCAAGTATTTTTTTTGGTGACACTGCCCAATATTTCGCAAGCTTTGGTTGCAGCGTGGTTGCTGACCTTCACCTTGTCGTTTGATGATGTGGTGATTTCCGAATTTTTATCTGGGCCGGGCGTGACTACCTTGCCCCAAGTGATTTTTAGCTATGCGCGGCGTGGAGTGAACCCCTCAATTTACGCTGCGGCCACGCTATTGATGGCCGTGGTGAGTCTGGCAGTGGTGTTGTATGGGGTGCATACGTCACGGCAGATGCGGCGTGAAGCCTACCGGCCTTTAGACTGAAAGATCAGCCAGCCAAGCTCCACACACCAAGTGCAGCAGTGATAACGATACCAGCCATAAAGCCCAAGACCAATAACAAAATAGCCTGCAAGTTTTGATGTGTTCTGCGTTGTGCTTCAATCAAACGAATCAATTCATCACGCTCTGCTAACTGATCACGTTGTAAATAGGCATGGACCAAACGTGGAATTTCTGGAATAAGTTTGGCAAACCGAGGGGCTTCAATTTTGAGTTGTTGCCAAAATTTTTGGGGCCCCATTTGCTCTAGCATCCACTTTTCCAAGAAGGGCTTGGCGGTGCTCCATAAATCGAGGTCTGGGTCGAGTTGTCGCCCCAGGCCTTCAATATTGAGCAAGGTTTTTTGCAATAACACTAACTGCGGTTGTATTTCCACTTGGAAGCGTCTGGAAGTTTGAAATAGGCGCAACAACACCATACCCAAGGAAATTTCTTTCAATGGCCTATCGAAATAAGGCTCGCAAACTGCCCGAATAGCCGACTCAAGTTCATCTACTCGGGTGTGGTCTGGCACCTACCCCGACTCAATATGCAACTCGGCCACTCGCTTGTAATCACGCCGGAAAAAAGCGGTGAAGTTTTGCGCCAAATAATCTTTATCGATCTCAGTGAGAGTCCCCACGATGCCAAAGTCTAGGGACACATAGCGCCCAAAGGTTGCGCTATCAGTGCTGACTTGAATATTGCCTGGGTGCATATCAGCGTGAAAGAAACCATCTCTAAATACTTGGGTGAAAAACAAGGTTACGCCATCTTTGGCAAGTTGCGGGATGTTGACACCCGCCTTGCGTAAAGCCTCGGTATGACTGATCGGAATGCCATACATACGCTCCATGACCAATACATTGGTGCGGCAATATTCCCAGACCATCTCAGGGATCAAGACCAAATTCAAGCCCTCCATATTGCGGCGCAACTGTGCTGCATTGGAGGCCTCACGAACCAAATCGAGTTCGTCGTGCAGGTGCTTATCAAACTCTGCCACGACTTCGCGGGGCTTGAGTCGCTTGCCGTCTCTAGAGAGTCGCTCAAGCCACATTGCCATATTGCGCATGAGGTCTAAGTCTTTGTCGATCACTTTGAGCATGCCTGGGCGCAACACCTTCACCGCCACCTCGCGCTCAGGCTCACCCTTGTTGTTTCGCAGTCGCGCAAAATGTACTTGTGCAACAGATGCGCTGGCAACAGGCGTGTGTTCAAAGTGGCTAAATACCTCGTCAAGCTTTTTACCAAAAGCTTTTTCAATCATGGCCACTGCTTGAGCGGAAGGAAAAGGGGGCACCTGGTCTTGCAGTTTGGCGAGTTCGTCAGAAATATCTTCAGGCAACAAATCGCGGCGGGTGGAAAGCACTTGGCCAAACTTTACAAAGACGGGGCCTAAGCGCTCCAAGGCAAGACGCAGACGCTCGCCTCGGGGGGCGCGTAAATTTCGCCCAAATGTAAGAACACGAGAAACAACCTTTAACCAAGGCTGCTTGAAGCCTGAGAGCAGCAATTCATCGAGACCGAAGCGCAGAACGATCCAGACGATAAACACGCCGCGGTCAATGCGAATCATGACGGGTGCACCGTATGGGAAGCGGGTGCAGGTAAAAATCCTTTGAGTGCCGCAAAGACTCGCTTGGCCACGGCCACACTTTGGTGCGCCATAGCATCGCCAAGAACACGTGAGAGGTCTTCCTCGATGTCCCAGCGAACATGGTCTACCAGCCAATTGATATCTGCTGCCAACATGACGTCGCCTTGCACTTGCATGGTGGGTTTGTCACCCTGCGCCAAGCCTTGAACAATGGCCAGCGGCGACTCTTGGCTGATATGCAAACACAAGTCTGGCGAATTTTGCAGCCCCGTCCTTTCGAGCAAACCCGCAGGGGTGATGCGACAGGACAGTTGCAGTTGTCGCCAGCTGATTTGCAGTGTGCGGTTTTGCTGGCGCCTAAGCCTCGTCATGGCAGCAGGCTCTTGCATCAAGACATGGTTGACCACAAGAAGCAAGCGGTCTTGTGCCCCTTCAATCAAGACAGCAGGTGGCTGCAGATGCATCAGGGCAGAGCTGAACTGAGCAGCCAACTCTGCCAATGAGGGTGAATTTTTCATCAACAGCGTGAGTTATTGCAAAGCCTGTACGCCAGCAACCAGCCAACCGATTTGTCCATTTTTAGGCTTGGTCATATTCCACACCTCTCGAAAGGGGCTGGGGCCTGCTGCTGCGTCCTCGCGAATCAAACCAGAGAACTCGATGCTGGCCATATAACCTTCACCCAAATCTTCAATACCCAGCAACTGCGCTTCTAGCATGACCACCTCAGTGGTGTTGGGGCCAGAGACCATTTGTCCCCGCTCAGACAGTTGGGACTGAATTTCAAGCAGCATGTCATCGGTCATCATGACGCGCAAGGCGGGAATATCGGCTTTGTCCCAAGCGGCTTGCAGATTGATGAAATTTTGTTTAGCAGCTTGCACAAAGCCTTGCACATCAAAACCTTCTGGGATGCTCCAGTTTTGACCACTGCCCATCAATGAAGAACCAATTCGGGCAGTCGCACGATTGGGGGCTGTTTGTGAGGGGTAAGGGGTGCTAGGGTTTTCCCAAGGGCGAGCCGAGGCATCGTTGCCCACCTTTGCGGGGTTGTACTGCGGAGCATGGTCAGGATTGCCAGCAGAACCGGCACCACCATAGGCATAGGGAGTTGCGGTTTGACTGTTGACACGACGGCGCATAAACCAACCAGCCAGCAGCATCAAGCCCAAAGCCAACAAACCGAACATCATGAACTGACCAAACTCTGCGCCAAAACCCATTGAATGGGCCAACCATGCCAAGCCCAAACCAGCAGCCAAGCCACCGAGCATGGCACCCCAAGGGCGGCGCGGTTGTTGAACAGGCGGTGTAGCAGGTGAAGGCGTCGCAGCAGGTGCTGTGGCAGCATTTTGACCAGCTGGGCGAGCGGCTTCACGTTGGGTCACAGCGCCAGACTGCTTACCAAAGGAGCGTCCCCCGCCCAAACGTTTAGCATCAGCCTGCAGGCTGACCGACAAGAGCGCCACACTTAGCAACATAGTCAAGATTTTCATAAAAAACTTTCCATCAAAGAACCATGCAAATTGCATCAACAACGTATTCCAACATGCAATGCCACCACGCCTAAGGAGAGGTTATGAATGTCCACATGCGCAAAACCACTTTGTTGCATGAGGGCTTTCAACGCTGCTTGGTCAGGATGCATCCGAATGGATTCAGCCAAATAACGGTAGCTGGCATCGTCGCCAGCCACCATTTTGCCTAGTCGCGGCAAGACTTGAAAGGAATACCAGTCATAGACCTTAGATAAAGGTTGGGCAACTTTGGAAAATTCCAACACCAAGAGCTTGCCACCGGGCTTGAGCACCCGCGCCATCTCGGCCAAAGCGCGGTCTTTATGAGTCATATTGCGCAAACCAAAGGACACACAAACCACATTGAAGCTGGCATCTACAAATGGCAAAGCCTCAGCGTCACAGACGGTGGTGGGCAGCATCAGACCTTCGTCTAAGAGGCGATCGCGGCCTTGGCGCAACATCGCCAAATTGATGTCGGTGTGCACAACAGTGCCTTGGGGACCGGCTTGCTTGGCAAACGCCTGTGCCATGTCTCCCGTGCCCCCAGCGATATCGAGCACAGCGTCACCTGCCTGCACATGGGCCACCATCACCGCATAAGCTTTCCAAGCGCGGTGCAAGCCCATGGACATCAAATCATTCATGATGTCGTATTTGCTGGCAACCGAATCAAAAACGCCACGCACCCGACGGGCCTTGTCTTCTTCGTTGACTTTTTTAAAACCGAAGTGTGTTTGCGTCATATCTGACCTAATGGCTGTGGCAAACATTGCCGGTGGCAGAACCCATGGGATCATCACGTCCTACACCCGCTGATTTCAAACGCATTTCATACTGCACCCACAACTCGGCTTCACGCTGACCCAAAGAGTACAAATAGTCCCAAGAAAAAATACCACTGTTGTGGCCGTCACTGAACTGGGGTTGCACCCCATAGTGGCCCACAGGCTCGAGGGCCACGATAGCCACCTCACGCTTGCCGGTTTGCAGCACTTCTTGTCCAGGACCATGGCCTTGGACTTCTGCCGAGGGGCTGTACACACGCAGCAACTCAAAGGGTATACGAAATGTTTGCCCATCAGAGAAGCTAATTTCCATCACTTTGGACTGGCTGTGCAACACGATATCCATGGGTTGAGGGGTTGTGGGTGTCAGTCCAGCCATGTCTGCTCCTTAAACCAAAACACGTTCTATGCCACCACTGTTGGCTTGGCGAATATAGTCAGTCATCCATTGCTCGCCCAATATTTTTTTAGCCATCTCAACCACGATGTAATCGGCCTCTAGCAAACCGTTTTGCAGATCGTCTTGAAAGCGGTTCAAGCCCATCAAGCAGCTTGGACAACTGGTCAAAACTTTGATGTTGTCTTGCTCCGTAACCCATTTTTTTTCGCGCAACGCATCTTCGCCCAAACGAATTTCTTGTTCTTTGCGAAAACGAATTTGGGTTGATACATCTGGTCGTGAGTAGGCCAAACCACCACTTTCGCCGCAGCAGCGTTTGCTCTCGAGAACTTGTTCGCCCAGCAAGGCTTTCACCGTTTTCATGGGCGCTTGTTGTTTCATGGGGCTGTGACACGGATCGTGGTAAAGGTAAGCGCCACCCGCGGGCAAAGAAAGTTGCTTTTCAAGCAAGTATTCATGGATGTCCAAAATACGTGAGCCAGGGAAAATTTTGTCGAACTCGTATCCCTGCAATTGGTCAAAACATGTTCCGCAACTCACCACCACGGTTTTGATGTCAAGGTAGTTCAAAGTGTTTGCCACGCGGTGAAACAAAACACGGTTGTCGGTGATGATTTTGTCTGCTTTGTCTTGCTGACCCGAACCACGCTGCGGGTAACCGCAGCACAAATACCCCGGTGGCAAAACAGTCTGTACACCGGCGTGCCATAACATGGCTTGGGTGGCCAAACCTACTTGGCTGAACAAGCGCTCTGAGCCACAACCAGGAAAATAAAACACCGCCTCCGCATCAGCGCTGGTGGTCTGCGGGTTGCGAATGATGGGCACATAGTCGCGGTCTTCAATATCGAGCAATGCACGGGCGGTTTTATTGGGTAAGCCCGCGGGCATTTTTTTATTCACAAAATGCACCACTTGCGCCTTGATAACGGGCGCACCCACGCTAGAGGGCGGTTGCTGGGTTTGCTGTTTGGCCAGCACATGCAAGGCTTGGTTGGCCCAACGCTGCCCCTGCATGGCAACTCGGGTGACGGCGTGGCCAAGGTTGATCGCCTGCGGATTCACCGTGGTCACCAACCAAGATTGGAAAGATGAAGCAGGGCGAAAGCTTTGCTTACCCATTTTGCGCAGCAAATTGCGCATGGCCATGGTGACATCGCCAAAATCAATTTTGACGGGGCAAGGGCTGGCGCATTTGTGGCAAACCGTGCAGTGGTCAGCCACGTCTTCAAATTCTTGCCAATGCTTGATGGACACACCACGCCGTGTTTGCTCTTCATACAGGAAAGCCTCAATCAGTAAAGAGGTCGCCAAAATTTTGTCGCGCGGGCTGTAGAGCAAATTCGCCCCTGGTACATGGGTGGCGCAAACCGGTTTGCATTTGCCGCAGCGCAAACAGTCTTTGATGGAGTCAGAAATGGCACCAATGTCTGACTGCTGCATGATCAACGACTCGTGGCCCATCAGGCCAAAGCTGGGGGTGTAGGCTTGACTCAGGTCTGAGCTTCGTTGCGCATTGGCTGGCAGAGCTTTCCTGATCAACTTGCCTTGGTTGAAGTGGCCCTTTGGGTCTATACGCGATTTATAGTCGGCAAAAGGCTGCAGCTCGACGTCGGTGAGGTAAGCCATTTTGGTGATGCCGATGCCATGTTCACCAGAAATCACGCCATCGAGGGAGCGAGCCAAGGCCATGATGCGGTCGACCGCTTCATGCGCGGTTTGCAGCATCTCGTAGTCATCGCTGTTGACCGGCAAATTGGTATGCACATTACCGTCACCTGCATGCATGTGCAATGCGGCCCAAACACGGCCTTTCAAAACCCTTTGATGTGTGTCATCCAAGGCTTGGCGCAAAGGGGCGAACGCCGCGCCATTGAACAGGCTGTGCAAGGGCTGGCGCAACTCGGTTTTCCAGCTGGCCCGCAGACTGTGACTTTGTAAGTCTGAAAAGAAATGGTCAATACCAATTAGCCATGAAGACCAGCGGGTTTTAACCTCGTTGAACAATTCCAAAGCCTGCATCACACGCTCTTGCAGCAACTCAGGAGAGGGCGCTTCGCTGTCTTCAGAGACCTCACCCAGTGGCAACGATCCATGCGCGAACAAACTGGTGAGTGCATCGCACAGCGCAATCTTGTTACGCAAAGACAACTCGATATTGATTCGCTCTATGCCATCGGTGTACTCAGCCATGCGCGGCAAAGGAATGACGACGTCTTCGTTGATCTTGAAGGCATTGGTATGGCGGCTGATGGCGGCGGTGCGTTTGCGATCCAGCCAAAACTTTTTACGCGCCTCGGCACTGACCGCCACAAAGCCTTCGCCTGACCTGGCATTGGCCAAGCGAATGACTTCAGAGGTAGCACGTGCCACGGCATCTGCATCGTCGCCAGCGATATCGCCAAACAACACCATATTGGGCAAGCCACCACGTTTGGACTTGGTGGTGTAGCCCACAGCCTTCAAATAACGCCGGTCCAAATGCTCCAAACCAGCCAGCACCGTGCCACTGGTTTTGGCGAGTTGGAACATATAGTCTTTGATGTCCACGATGCTGGGAACGGCTTCGCGGGCATGGCCAAAAAACTCCAAGCACACGGTACGTGTATGCGCGGGCATGCGATGCAAAATCCACCTTGCGCTGGTGATCAAACCATCACAGCCTTCTTTTTGGATACCGGGCAAGCCGCTTAAAAATTTATCGGTGACGTCTTTACCCAAGCCGGCTTTGCGAAAACTCGCCCCAGGTATATCTAAACGCTCGGTGCGAACAGGGGTGGTGCCATCAGCTTGGAAATAGCGCAACTCAAAACTTGCCATCTCTGCGTCGTGGATCTTGCCCAAGTTGTGGTTGAGTCGCACCACTTCCAGCCAAGTGGCGTCGGGTGTGACCATGCGCCAACTGGCCAAGTTGTCCAACGCCGTGCCCCAGAGTACCGCTTTTTTGCCGCCAGCGTTCATGGCGATATTGCCGCCAATACAAGAGGCCTCGGCAGATGTCGGGTCGACGGCAAACACAAAACCAGCTTGTTCTGCAGCATCGGCGACACGCTGTGTCACCACGCCAGCTTCGGTGGCAATGGTGGCAAAGGCATGGGTTAAGCCAGGCAGTTGCAGCATTTCCACCTTGCCCAGGTGTTGCAGCTTTTCGGTGTTGATGACCGCACTTTTCCAACTGAGTGGAATGGCCCCCCCCGTGTAGCCAGTGCCACCACCGCGCGGCACAATGGTCAAACCCAAATCGATACAGGCTTTCACCAGCTTAGCCATTTCTGCTTCGCTGTCGGGCGCCAACACCACAAAAGGGTACTCCACCCGCCAATCGGTGGCGTCGGTGACATGCGACACACGGCTCATGGCATCAAAGCGAATATTGTTGTCGTGGGTGCATTTACGCAAAGCTTTTTTGGCTTTGCTGCGCAATCGATCCACTTCATCAAAACCTTGGGCAAAGGCTTTGACACACGAGCGAGCCGCATCCAACAACTGCACCACCATAACGTCGCGTTCGCGGTCATGGAAAACATCGCGGCGTTTGTCGATCTCACCCAAGCGGTGTTGCAAAGCCTGCACCAGTTGTTGACGTCGCCTGGGGTTGTCCAATAAATCGTCTTGCAAATAAGGGTTGCGCTGCACCACCCAAATGTCGCCCAAGACCTCGAACAACATGCGCGCAGAGCGCCCAGTTTTGCGCTCTTGGCGCAAAGTTTCTAAGGTCTGCCAAGCGCTTGACCCCAGCAGTCGAATAACGATTTCTCTATCGGAAAACGAGGTGTAGTTGTAGGGGATTTCCCTCGATCGTTGGATGTCTTGGTCAGCCGCCAGCAAAGGGGGCAAGGGCGTAGGAGCGTTCATAAGGGAGTGGGATATTAACCTAGGCAGAATTTAGCGACGCCAAGCCCTGAAAAATACCCATTGCAAAGAAGCGCATACCAACACAAGCAAGGTGTAGGTCAGCATCTTGCCGTCTTGACCGCCTATCAGCAGCCCACCTGTCAAAACTGCCATGCCTGCCAAACTGTTCAGGACAAACTGTAGCCAAGGCTTAACCAGCAAAGGTTTATGGCGCCATAAAAGGCGAGTAAGAACCCCCATCCACGCCGCCATAAAGACCGCAGGAGCTAAAAAATTGACTAAGTGCACAATAAGCGACAAGCTATCCATCCCGAAATTTTATAATCTCCACTATGTCAGTATGGGCGCTAGGACTCAACCACACCACCGCTCCGCTCGATTTGCGGGGACGGTTTGCGTTTGCCATTGAGCAAATAGGGCCTGTTCTTGACGGTTTGCGTCAAAGTTTTGGCTCGCAAACAGAAGCCACCATTCTCTCCACTTGCAACCGAACTGAAATTTATTGCGCCTCGCAAGAAATCGCCATGCCCCAGACCCTGCTGTGGCTGGCTGAGTCTGGTGGCGTAAGCCCCGACAGCTTGCACGACCATATCTACACCATGGTTGACAACGAGGCAGCGCGCCACGCCTTTCGAGTGGCCAGCGGTTTGGACTCCATGGTACTGGGCGAGCCGCAAATCTTGGGGCAAATGAAAGACGCTGTGCGGGTGGCCCGCGAGGTGGGTGCCTTGGGTTCTACTTTGCACCAAATGTTCCAACGCTCTTTTGCGGTGGCCAAGCAGGTTCGCAGCTCCACCGAAATTGGTGCCCACAGCATCAGCATGTCTGCCGCGTCTGTTCGACTGGCTGCGCAATTGTTTGAAGACCTGACCAAAATCAATGTATTGTTTGTAGGTGCAGGCGAAATGATCGAGTTGTGCGCCACCCATTTCGCCGCTAAAAATCCCAAAACCATGATGGTAGCCAACCGCACCCAAGAGCGCGGCGAGCGCTTGGCAGTTCAACTGAAGGCCGATGTCATGCGTTTGGCAGACCTACCAGACCGCTTGCACGAATTCGATGCTGTCATCAGCTGTACCGCCAGCACCTTGCCTTTGATTGGTTTAGGTGCTGTGGAGCGTGCGCTGAAAAAACGCCGCAACCGCCCCATGTTCATGGTCGATTTAGCGGTTCCCCGAGACATTGAACCGGAAGTGAAGTCTTTGCGCGATGTCTACCTCTACACCGTGGACGATTTGTCGCAAGTGGTGCAAACCGGCCAAGCCAGCCGCCAAGCCGCCGTGGCCGAAGCCGAGGTCATCATCGACGCTGGCGTGCAAAGTTTTGTCAATTGGTTGGACCAGCGCAGCGATGTGCCGCTGATTCAACAACTCAACCAGCAAGCTGAAGTTTGGCGTGCCGCTGAGTTGCAAAAAGCGCACAAACTGCTCTCCAAGGGCGAATCTGTCGAGGCTGTGTTGGACAGCATGTCCAAAAACCTCGCCCACAAAATGCTACATGGTGCAATGTCTGAGCTGCATTCAGACGACCCGCAAGCGCGTCAACAAGCGCGTAGCGCTATCGAACACTTCTTTTTGCGCAGCTCACGTTAGCTGCGGCCTTCCCCATGAAACCATTTATGCGCGCTCAGCTAGAGCGCTCGGTGCAACGTTTGTCCGAGCTAGATTTTTTGCTCTCCCGCGAAGACATCATGCAAGACATGACACAGTTCATGGCTTTGTCGCGCGAACACGCCGAGGTGGTGGCCTTGGTCACGCCTTACCAAAAATGGCAGCAACTTGGGCAAGACTTGGTTTCTGCGCAGGCCATGCTGCTAGACCATGATGCTGATTTGCAAGCCATGGCGCAAGAAGAGATTGCCATCGCCGAGCCTGCGATTTTGTCGATTGAAGCGCAGTTGCAACGCATGTTGCTGCCCAAAGACCCCGACGATGGCCGCAACGCCTTTTTGGAAATCCGTGCCGGCACAGGCGGCGACGAATCCGCGCTGTTTGCCGGCGACTTGCTGCGCATGTACACCCGTTATTGCGCCGCCACAGGCTGGCGGGTGGAGGTGATCAGCGAGTCGGTGAGCGAGTTGGGCGGCTACAAAGAGGTGGTGATCCGCATCGAGGGTACTGGGGTGTATGGCGCTTTGAAGTTTGAGTCAGGCGGCCACCGGGTGCAGCGTGTGCCTGCCACCGAAACCCAAGGGCGCATTCACACCAGCGCTTGCACTGTGGCAGTTTTGGCTGAACCTGACGAAGCGCAAGCCATTCAAATCAACCCCTCGGATTTACGCATTGACACCTTTCGCGCCAGCGGCGCGGGGGGGCAGCACATCAACAAAACCGACTCTGCGGTACGCATCACCCACTTGCCCACTGGCATCGTGGCCGAGTGCCAAGACGGCCGCAGCCAGCACAGCAACAAGGCGCAAGCGCTGCGGGTGTTGACGGCACGTATCCAAGAAAAAGACCGCTCCGAGCGTGCCGCCAAAGATGCGGCTGAGCGCAAAAGCCTGATTGGCAGCGGCGACCGTAGCGATCGAATCCGCACCTACAACTTCCCCCAAGGGCGCTTCACTGACCACCGCATCAACCTGACGCTTTACAAACTCTTGGGCATCATGGAGGGTGATTTGAGCGATGTGATCGAAGCCTTGCAAGCCTATGAAGCCGCTGAACAACTGGCGGCGCTTGAAGGTGCAGGGTGAACATCGCCCAAGCCTTGGCGCAAGCTAAAACTCTGGCGCTGGACCATTTGGAATGCCAAACACTTCTGCTTCATACTTTGGGGCGGGACCTGCATGACCGCGCATGGCTGCTGTTACACGACATGGATGAACTCAGCGCTGACGCTGTAGAAAAGTTCCATGCTGTGGTGCAACGGCGTCTGCAACACGAACCCTTGGCGTATTTAACCGGCTTTCAAGACTTCCATGGTCTGACGTTGCAAACAGACTGGCGCGCGCTGGTACCCCGCCCCGACACCGAAACTTTAGTGGATTGGGCCTTGGCTGTTGGCGCAACAAAAGCAAAGGTATTGGACTTGGGTACGGGCAGTGGTGCGATTGCCTTGGCCTTGAAACACGCCCAGCCTGCTTGGCAGGTTAGCGCTGTGGACGCCAGCGACGAGGCCTTGCAATTGGCGAGACTCAATGCCCAACGCTATCAACTTGACGTTGCCTTTGCGCCCAGCGATTGGCTGTCACAAGTGACAGGTTTGTTTGACTTGATTGTCGCCAACCCGCCGTACATTGCTGAGAGTGACCTCCATTTGCAAGCCTTACCCTCAGAGCCCCGCATGGCCTTGGTGAGTGGGGTGGACGGTTTGGACGCCATTCGCCACATCATTTCGCAAGCCCCCCAGCACCTTGATCAAGGCGCTTGGCTGCTGCTGGAGCACGGTTTTGACCAAGCGCCGTCGGTGCTTGCCTTGCTTGAGCAGCATGGCTTTGTTCAGATACAAAGCCGTGTGGACCTTGCGGGCATAAATCGTTGCAGCGGGGGCTGTTGGCCAGAAGTGAAATAATGACCATTCTGATCGGGCAAATGCCCAGTGTTTAAGGGAGTTTTCTATGAGTGATGTGCAGCAACGTATCGACCAATTGGTCAAAAACAATGACATCGTGTTGTTCATGAAGGGCAACGCCAGCTTTCCCATGTGCGGTTTTTCCGGCCGTGCAGTGCAGTTACTCAAAGCCAGCGGCGTGGACACCAAAACACTGACCACGGTCAATGTGCTGGACGACGCAGATATCCGCCAAGGCATCAAGGAATACAGCAACTGGCCCACCGTTCCCCAGCTCTACATCAAAGGCGAGTTCGTTGGCGGCTCAGACATCATGACCGAGATGTACGAGAGCGGCGAATTGCCTAAGTTGTTGGGCGCTTAATCCCCCTTATATATAGCTCAGGGCTGCCAGCGCCGCTGTGCAGCCAAAACCGCCTGAGGGTACGCCAGCTGTCCGCGGCTGCCGTTGTAGCGCCCCAAAGCCACATTCATATAGCCCTGCTCTAGCGACAAATAATGTCTCAAGATGACGCAGCCAAAGCGCATATTGGCTTGCCACTGAAACAGCACCGATGCGTTTGCCGTTGACAACTGTCGGGTCCAAAACGGCATGACTTGCATCACGCCCCGCGCACCTGCGCTGCTGATGGCAAATTTTCTAAATCCACTCTCGACCTCAATCAAGCCCATCACCAAGGTGGGATCCAATGCGGCGCGGCGACTTTCATACCAAACGGTTTGCAAAAACATCTGCTGAAGTTCGGGTGTCGCCAGTTCGGGCAAGCGAACTTGGCTTCGCTTGTTTTGGAGTTTTTTCGCCAGCAGGGTTTGGGTGTGGGCCAACCACTGTTGGTAAGACTGTTCGTCTTGCGCCGTGGGCAAGTAAGGGGTGGGGGGTGGCAGGTCGGCCACTGCAGACGACATGGCGATGCGCACCGAGTCGGCCAAATGTTCTTCGCGTTGGGGGCCGGCGGATGCTGAGATAACCGTCAACCAAAGCAACGCCCCCAATATGCTTTTTGAGTGGTCAAACACGTTGAAAATTGAAAGGGTTAAAGCAATTCACACCCAAGGCCTCAAAGTCTGAAGTGTTTCTCGTGACCAT
>Ga0114968_10002233_pt1 | contig 14893 bp, 15 predicted proteins | sample M_130807_EF_Meta_FD_87020 | JGI IMG/M metagenome (GOLD analysis project Ga0114968, IMG submission 87020) | Freshwater microbial communities from Lake Montjoie, Canada to study carbon cycling - M_130807_EF_MetaG | ecosystem: Environmental > Aquatic > Freshwater > Lake | place: Lake Montjoie... | reverse complement strand
CATTTTCACGTTATGCGTACATTTTCACGTTATGCGTACATTTTCACGTTATGCGTACATTTTCACGTTATGCGTACATTTTCACGTTATGCGTACATTTTCACGTTATGCGTACATTTTCACACCAACTCTAAAATACATATTATATATAACATATGGCAAGTATTTTACTATTAAATGATGAAGAGGCTGTTGGAAAATTAAATATAGATGACCTATACGATAAAAATTTTAAAAGAGATTTAAAGCAACTTTCAATATTTAATAAAATTTTAAATCGAATTCATAACCGAATTAAATTAACAGCAAGAAATAAAACCACCGAAAAATACATTTGGTTTGTTATTCCTGAATTTATTTTTGGAGAACCAACATATAACCAAAGTGATTGTATAGCATATGTTGTTAATAAAATAGTGGATAACGGTTTTTATGCTAAATATATACATCCAAATACACTATTTATTTCATGGGAACAATGGATACCGTCTTATGTTCGTAATGAAGTAAAAAAAAAAACTGGTAAACAGATAGATGAAAAGGGTCAACTTGTTTCATCAAAACCATTTGGAGAAACGAATACGGGTGATGATTTGGAAGCAAGTAATTCAAAACTATTTAATACTGGCAATCCAGTCGACGGCAAAAAGCGCGGAACTGGAGACCCTTCACGTTTTACACCAATTGAAAAATATAAACCTACTGGTAAATTAGTTTATAATCCAGAATTATTTAACGCAGTTAGTGATAAAATAGTATAATAAATATAGTATATTGATTTATTATAAATATTTTATAAAATGTTAAAGAAAATTGAATATATTTTTATATAAATAACACTCCTTACATTAGGTAAATAATTATATAGTATTATTAAAAATGGGTTCATCATCTTCAGTTTTATATAATTTAGATAACGAAGAACACAAAGAAGAAATAAAAGAACAAAAATTTGCGTATGAAATCTTTGAAGATAACGAAGATAATGAAATACAATCCGCAGTATGGTATTCTATACACGCTGTAATAAAATCCATATTAGTTATTCGAACGGATTTTATTAAAGAAAAAAATACGGCAATACTTTACGAGGTATTAAAGAAAGTTATGATAAATATTGATTCTATATATAATATATGTGATACAACATTTGAATATGGAAAAATTCAAAAAGTTAACGACGAAACTCTTGAAACAGCAATTAATATATTAAAACAATATTATGAATTAAATCCTCTAATTATTATAAAAATAAACAAAAATCAAAAAATGGTTGGGGTGGATTTATTTACATACGGTATTTTCACTTTTACGGTAAGCAATGGTTATTTATATGTATATGTTTAAAATATTATTGTATTGTAGTGGGTTTTGTGTAATTATTTTATAATAAAAAACTTGTATATATAATTGTTTTTTATATATATATTTTTGGGTATAAATCACATAAAGATTTATATAAGGTTTTAATATATAAATGTTTTCACCTCCTCAACAAACACACATTTCTAATAAAACATATTATGAAATATTAGATGTAGGTAAAGAAGCAACCGAAGATGAAATAAAAAAAGCGTATAGACGACTGTCGCTTCAGTATCACCCCGACCGTAACCCCTCAGCCGAAGCAACTGAAAAAATACGTGAAATAAATACTGCTTACGAAACGCTGGGGGACAAAGAATCTCGCAAACGATATGACTTTCATTTAAGAGGTGAAGGTGGAATGGAGTTTCCGGCATTTGCTAACGCAAGAGGAGGCGCACCCGGCCAAATGTTTTTTCATACAAATTTTGGTCGAGGGGGGGAACATGTGGATTTTGCCAATATTGGCAATATATTTGAATCCGTTTTTGGCGGGGGAGGCGGTGGATTTAATCCCGAGTTTTTTCAACAACATATTCACCAACAACTTAATAAACCAATGGCAGTAGTAGCCAATATAGAAATTTCACTAACCCAATCTTATAATGGATGTGTTGTTCCAATTGAAATTAATAAAATAGAAATAATTAACGGTGAACATGTTCGTAAAATAGAAAAAATATATGTTACTATTCCAGAAGGTATTGATAATAACGAAGTTATTATTATTCGCGACAAAGGCAATGAAACATCAAATGGTACAAAGGGAGATATTAAAGTTTTTATTAGCATTAAAAAGGACAATACAAACTTATCTGAAATGATTTTTGAAAGAAATGGGTTAAATTTAATTTTTAAAAAAAATATATTATTAAAAGAAGCTTTATGTGGGTTTGAATTTAATATAAAACATTTAAATGGTTCAAATTATTGTATAAAAAATAATTCAATTATTTCACCAGGTCAAAAACAGGTAATACCCAAATTGGGTATAAAACGTGATGGTAATGTGGGTAATTTAATAATTGATTTTGATATTTTATTTCCAACTTCTTTGGATGATTCACAAAAAGAGTTAATTAAAAGCGTCTTGTAATATTGTTATATGTATACAATGTTAAACCTTTGTCAATTATATTGATGGATTTGTCGGTAAAGGGGTGTGTGTGTGGTCTTGTGTGTGGGAGGTGTATGGTCTTGTGTGTTTTTTAACGTAATGTATATAGTTTATACCATGTATGGTTTTATTTTTTTATTACAATATAAAAAATAAATTGGAAAAGTTCACAAACGAAAAAGGGTTAAAATATTACCCCCACATTATTTCATTAAATTATTGGGTAAAATAATTTAATGAAATAATATTTCAAAGACAGTTAGTAAATTAAAAATAACGCTATTTCGAAATATATTGACGTAAAGTATTATACAAACTTTGTAAAGTTTTTTATATTTTTTACAGTTTATACATATAAGCATTATAGTTGGTGTAAAATATTTTAATAAAGTTAAAATATTTTAAATTTTAAAAAAACACACACACATTAATACTTACCAACGCAATCCTAAAATGTACTAATAGTAAAAGTGATGGGGGGGGGCGTATAATCATTTATTAGGTTGAAATACGTTTAGTAGGAATATTTATGTCCACTAAATAAATCGAATTTTCAGTAACAACAATATATTCATTACTAACCTTAAAAATTTTTACGATTGGACTAGTATATTCTTCGGCACTTTTTACTAATAGTTTTTCACCATCTTCTTCTTTTACACCAATTAATGCTGTTTTATCTAATGAACTCGTCCAATAATCAAGTAATATAGGTTTATCATGTGTAATAGACATATTACAAGCATGTTGAAGAGTAGTATTGTCAGGTATTCTATATCCTGGTTTAGTTACTCCATTTGTTGTAGAAACCTGATTTGTTTTTGTTGATGAACTCATTTATAAAACAATTTTATATTACAAAAATAAAAATAAAATAGATATATTAACGAATGTTTAAAGAAAATTCCTAAATACTTTACGCTTCTACCGATTTAATAATACTTCTTTTAATCATTTTAAAGGATTTGTGTTTTACTTGTGGAATATCAGTATTAAAACATATATTACTATATTCTTCAATAAGTAAGTTTTTGATAAATTCAAATATAAAACGTAATATTTTTTCACTACAATTTCCAACAATTATACAGCTTCCAGTTCGAAACAACATTAATGATACTTCAGTATACTTTTTACATTCCATTAACACAGATAATTTCATTTGTTTGTCTTCATCTTTTATAATTCCTTTTTGATTTTCAGTATTTAATCCAAATTCATTGTTAAAGTAATAAGAGCATTTTACACCTGAATAATTACAAGGGTCATATGATGATTCCAACCCGTATTTAGGACTAATTAATATATTATACAGTTTTTCACGATTAATAAAATATCCACAATTAAAGTTGGAATTTACCAATACATGTTCTTCCTTAAAGTTTTCTACAAAATAAAATGGGAGTTCTGTTTCCGGTTTCATAATACAATCTATAGAAGGTATTATATCAACATTGGTTAATTCAGATTTAAGTATTGTTTCCACAATCGGTGTATCATTTATTTGTGGTGTATCATTTATTTGTAATATTTCCAAAATCATTACTTTTACATATTCTAGCATTGTATAATCAACAATTCCAGGTATTTCCATTTTACCGGTATTAAATATTTTTACATGTATTTCTTTAAAAACATCATTAAATCTGAATCTAATTATTAATGCCATACAATTATAAAACGCATTTTTTACCCTATTTCTTTGAACAGTTATATCTTTTTTAGACATACCAACTGTTATTTTACGTTCATCTTTAAATTTAATGCTACGTGAAGCTGGATTATCAATTTGTTTAATAATGTGTTCCTGATAATAATTAAGATTAACCAATTTTAATTTATATTCTTCCAATTCCTCCTTTGTTTTTGAAACTATTTTTATTTGTTTTTTAATTACACCTTTTTCTGGTTTCCAATATTCAACAATCGGTATTTTCCAAAATATAGAAAATATATCAACCGGTTTATTAAGAAAAAGAACTTTCGTTTTTGTTGAAATAATTAACTCAAATGGAGTTACGGACTGTGTTATTTTTATTGGTTCTGGTATTTTTTCAATATTTGGTTTATCTAATTTTAATATATTATCATTTATAATTTCAGGTTGACCATTGTTTTTTAACATTTCAACTGGTTCATTTTCAAATTCCAATATATCAGTTTGATTAGATAAGAATTTCATCCATTCATTGTCAATATCATTATAGGAATTTTGTTCCATGAATCCAATTATGGTTTTTAAAAAAGCAATTTAAAATTTAGTAAAGAAATAAAGCAATTATAATATAAATTAATTAAACTTTTATATTATAATCAATTTTTTATATTGATTACAAACGCACAATTCTCTTTTATAACTAATGTAAATTAATTAGCCGGTTTAGTTTTATAAAAACCAAAATATTTGAAACACAATTCACGATATTGGTTAATTATTAACCTTTTATCGATTATATAGACGAATTTGATGGTAAATGAATTATGTGTGGTAAATGAATTATGTGTGGTAAATGAATTATGTGTTTTGTATTATTTTTAATCGGTTAATATAAGATATTAAACTGTATATCATTTTAAAATAATTAAATATTGAAAACGTTAATGGGTTAAAATACGACCTACCATTCAATAATATTCCAATTACTTCGCTGATTTTTTACACTGGTTTTTAATTCGTCTTTATTTTCTGTATTAATATAATTGTTATTTATGGGCTGTATTTTTTTTAGTTTACCTCGTTGAGTTATTCTATTTCCATTATTTAAATATTTTTTTTGGTTATTTTTTATTTTATCTTTTTTGTAACTATTTATCCAATTACTTTTTATATTTTTTAAAGAAGTACGATATTTTACACCTCTTTGTTTTTGTTTTAAAAAAGCAGGTCGTATATTTTTCTCCGGATTGTATTTTAAAAACCATGAATTATATTCTCGTGATGTTCTATTATTTACTAACTCTTTAAATTTTTCCGTTTTTTGTTTACGCAATGTAATTAAATTATCTTCTACACCAATACATGTTGACTGAAACCGTTTTAATAACCCCCTTTGATTTAACCTATTTTCCTGTTCTACTTTATACAAAATATCTATCATACACAAAATACGATCGCGATAATAATACGGTTGGTTGGAGTAATAAAAAGAAAAATAAAAATATAAAATAGTATCAATAGATGCGACTTTAATATGTTGTTCTTTTATAACAATTGTATTATAACTATAACATCCATTTGCTTGATAAATAAAAGCAACCGTGTCTTTTCCTACTCGAATTTCATAATGTCTTGGTATAATTTCTCCAATTTCATTATGTTTTATTAATTGTACGTTGTTAAATCCTGCTCCAATAAGTTTTTCTTTAACAATTTGCGCACCCTCATTAATGTTTTCTAGTAAAACATCAAAATCCGGTATTTTTTCAATTATTATACGACTTTCTGGTGGCATATACTGCGAATAAAGACTACATGCGTAACCACCAAAAAAAACCGCACCAATAAAAATAAATGCTTCACGAAGAGTATTATATATAATTTCACTATGTTCCGATTCTTTTGAATCCATTTTTCTTTGAAAATTAACGTCTTCACATTTATATGGGTTAATTAATGGATAGTTACTATTTAATTTACTAACACGTTTAAATATTTTTTCCCATCTTGTTACATCACCTAGAGGTTGACATAATTCTTTATATACATTTCTTCTAAGAAAATTAACCGGACAATAATAAAGTTTATTAATTATTACCGCTTCTTTTTGAACATTTTGAAATATTGTTTTTTCAAGTAAAGTAATATCGGCTATACTATTAAAATTAACATATACCTTGTAAGTTCCATAATGAACTCCTGCTTTTGCTTCAACATCTATATATCCTTTTTCATAAAAAATGTCGGCAAGTTCGATTGAGTCTTCTAACGCAGTTGGAGAATAAAAATCATAATCAGGAATATCATGCTTTGTATCATAAAATTTGTCATAATGGGGCAATAGCGCATTTATAGCAAATCCACCATATAAAACTAATTTTTTTTTAGAAATAAAACTTTCTAAAATATTAAAAATAGCTGTTAATTCTTTTCCATTTATTTGTTGTTGTTTTTGTAAATCTTCTTGTATTTTTTCATTTGTATCAATCGCATCGCGCAAAATAGCTAATTCACAATCTTCGAATGTCATTGATTTTTCACATAAAGGGTTATTAAACTTTGTTTCAGGGGTTTTTATTGGCTTTTTAGGCTTTACTAATAAACCTTTATTTATTTTATTCATTATATAATAGAAGAATACAAGATTGCCAACTTTATTCGAGTTTGTTTAATCAAAAATAAAAAATGTTTTGTGATATAAAATATAGCAACATTTTTTATTTTATGGACGCAAGTAAGTAAATTAATGATATGTAATTAATAACAAAGATATAGCAAATTTCTCGTATTTATCACTAATTAATTCGAATCCTAATGTATTGTTTGAATACTGATAATAAATACTATCAAAGTGTTTACATGTTTTTATTAAATACTTACATATGTTTTCATTACTTAATGCGGTTTTTATTATTTTTATTAAAAGTTCCTGTGATTTATATGTAGATCCAGTTCTATTACATAATCTTAATACATATATTAATTGTTTTTTTTTTATTACAGGTTCAATGTATTCAATGTATATTTTTGTTTTAATATCATCAGGTAATTTTTCAATACGGTCATATAAAGATTTATTTAACAATTTTATCATTCGTAATGCCATTTTACTATTTTACAGGTTATATTTTTTATAAAAAATATAATCAATTTTATATATGTCGTTACCATCAATTGTAAATAAAAATAAACCTATGGATGATTCTAATTTTATTAAAAAACCTACAGAAGAAATAAAACAAAATCCTCCCTTTTGGGCAGAAGACCCAAATGTATTGTTTAATAAAAATTATATATTTGAGTTTTATCCTACTCCAAATATGACTTATTACCAAAAATTAAATACAATTACAAGGGTTGTGTTGTTAATATCAATATTATTATTTTTATTTACACATAATGTGTGGATTTTTGTTGTTACCGGTATTACACTATTTGCCATATATATTTATTACACTAATAATAAAACCGAAAATAACAAAAAACTCCTTTTAGAAGGATATTTGAACCCTACTCAAGTTTATTTAAAAAATAAAGGTGCTATACCAAATGATACGGATGTATTTGAAACACCATCTAAACAAAACCCTTTTAGTAATGTATTAGTACCGGACATTGAATATAATCCCACCCGAAAAGGAGCACCTCCAATTTCAAATGAAGAAGTAAACGATGTTATATTACAACGCGCAAAGGATTTAGTTCAGGAACAAAATCCAGGCCAACCAAATATAGCTGATAAACTCTTTAATAGTTTAAATGATAAATTAAACTTTGAACAATCACTAAGACCATTTTATTCAACCGCAAATACAACCATTCCAAATGACCAAGGTGGGTTTGCTGAGTTTTGCTATGGACAAATGACAAGTACAAAAGAAGGCAATTTATTTTCAGCGGTTCGAAATATGAACCACTATACATTGTATTAAAATACATTAATTAAAAACTGTATATTACATTATTAACCATTTAACAATTATATCGACGGATTTATCGGAAAAGTTGGGAGGGGGGGAGGGGGGAGAGGTGTTTTGTAACAATATAAATTATACCATTTATGAAGTTAAATATTTTATAAAGCTAAAAAATATATCATTTATAGTAGTATGGTTGTTTCAAATAGGGGTGGGGTGGGGGGTAAAACGTTAAGAACGAACGGGCCATTTTCCGTTAATTTCAAAGTGTCGTAAACTCGACAATTTCATACGATGATGTAAAATATTTTTTCTATTTACATTCCATTTTCTCCATTTTCTTTGAAAAATTCTTAACCAAACGGTTTTTAAAACTACATTATAAGAATCATTTTCATGATTTATATACAGTTGCATAATTTCAATACTGTTGTTAAATAAATAACTATTCTTATAAATAACTGAAAACTCGTATAAATATGTTTTAATTGCCAAAAATGAATTTTCAAAGAAAACCTTTGGAGAAATACAACAATTTAATAGCATTTCAAATGGATCACATGCCGTATTTGATTCAATAATTGTATAATTTCCTATATAATATTTCTTATGTTCTTTAATTGAATCCAAAAATATACGATCTACTTGATACATTTCTTCAACACAATTATATAACTCATCATCTTCATAAATTTCCTGTTCAATATCATAATTTAAATCTTCAAATAAGTTAATATATGTACTTTCTAATATATCCTCATTCATATTATAAGAAAACCAAGCCTCTGAAACAGTTATGTTATTATTTTCTTCTGTAATTGCTCGTTCAGATTGAGAGCCAATTTCATATGACCAATAGTAGTTACCCGAAAACGCAGACATTATTTACTAACTGTATAATAATATATATTAGTTAATACTTTACTATTTAAAAACGTAAACAATATGAAATATATAATACATATATATTTATATATTTATAAGTAATGACATCAATTTTTCAAAGCAAAAGCCGTATAATATTGCCGTCTTCTAACACGACATCTATAAATTCATTTATACATTCAAATGATCTTCAAGTTAACCCAACTTACCCTGAACCGCTTTACTACGGACAATTTGAAAGAACCGATGAAATTGATAAACGTATTTACGAAAGAACGCTTACAACAAATACTCCTTTACGCCCAAATTTTGACCCGCGACCAGTAGAAACACGCCATTTTCTTTTTCCTATATCCCCTTATGTTTCCAAAGAATTTCTTAACCGACCACCCGTTCCAGTTCGTAATTATTTAGAATACGATACAACAAAAGTATTTAGTTCAATTCAATCAAAAGCACCAGTGGAAGGATATTTTCATAATGTAAATACAGAATCCTCTTTAAGAAACCAATACTTTGGATTACAACACGGTGCTATAAACGCAACATATATTCCTTCTTCAACAAGTGATTTGTATAAAATTAACGTTGCTTCGTCGCCACTTGATTATTATGAACAGCCATTTCCAAATCTATTTAAAAAACAAACTTATCATACAAGACAAAATGAAACTATTACAAACTCGCTAGTTGGAAAAAGCGTTTTTAACAACGCAACAAAACAACAATTAAGGGGATTATAATGGGGATTATAATGGGAATTATAAAAAACAAAGAGGGTGGTGCCGGGTATTATATAGTTACAATAAATCCATATAAATATATAATATAAATGTTTGAAGAAACAAACCGTTATATGATGGTTTTACTTATTCTTTCTGTTTTTTTTATTTTAGTTTTATTACGAAACTATATAATAGAACGAAAGGCATTGGGTGGCGCAAAAGAATCATTTATACAAGAACCACCGTTTATTGTTAAACGTAATGAAAACATATATGATGAATTTACTTGTAAAATATATGATCTTATTTTTCACCCGGAAAATGAATCAAATTATGTAATAAATAATGTATTTAACTTAACAGAACCATCACCGGAGTTTACAACAATATTAGATATTGGTTGTGGAACGGGCGAATTGTTAAATACGTTAAGCAATAAAGGATATAAAAATATTTACGGATTGGAAAAATCGCAAGCAATGGCATTGGAGTGTTTGGAAAAATATTCTAATTTAAAAGTTAAAATTGGTGATGCGTGTAACGATCCTATGTTGTTTGAAAAAGGAACATTTACACATATATTTTGTATTGGAATGACTATATATGAAATTAAAGATAAAATAACCTTTTTTAGAAATTGTTATTTTTGGTTAAAACCGAATGCGTATTTGATAATACATTTGGTAAATAAAAATAAATTTAATACAATTATTCCGGCAGGAAAAGAACAACTACTATTAGTAAAGGATAAAACCCCCACAAATATTAACAATTATTTTACAGAAAGAATAACAAATACTGAAATAGATTTTGAAAAATTTAAATATAAATCGGAATATGACTTTACGAAAAAAGATATTGTTATTTTTACAGAAACGTTTCAAGATATGGCTAATTTAAAAATTCGTAAAAATGAAAAATTACTATATATGCCGGATGATTTAGAAAATATACTGTATGATGCTCAATATTGTGGATTTTTGGTAAAAAGTCAAATAAGTTATACTGGAGATAATGGCGATGAAAATCAATTCTTCTTTATTTTGGAAAGACCTAGTTAAAAATTTACATACTTTTATTCTTTTACATTACCATTTTACCCTTATAATTTAATTACTAGTTTAATCCATGAATTTCAGAATTAATAGTTTTATTATTTTAATTGGTTAACCCTTTGCCGTTTTTGGACTTTTTATTTTTTTCATTTTTTTTTATATTGTAATAAAAAATGAAACCATAAATGAAACCATAAATGAAACCATAAATGAAACCATAAATGGTATTAACTATATAAATATCATTACAAAACACAAAATTCATTTACCGACAAATCCGTCGATATAATTGGCAAAGAGTTAAATATTTTAATTTTGTAAAAATATTAAAAGTATTTTTGACCATTAATATGTCGGTGTAATAAATAGTTACTGTAATTATCGAATGTATTTTCCACTTTTTGAAAAAGCGTCTACAACATAAATAACAAACACACCTAACATTGTATATAAAATAAATTCTTCGGTAATATTTGCTGTTTTTTCGCTTTGTATTTCTTCCATTAAATGAGTTAAATATTGAATTTTATCCAGTATTTTTTCTTCGAAAGAATCGTTATTATTACCAATACCCATTTTTTGTGTATAGTACGGTCGCGTTTCTTTCGGCATTTCATATGCTTTAGAATAATTTTCTAAATTTGCTAAATTACCTGGTGTGTTATATACAAAATTTGAAGAAATGCCCCCGCCTCGACCCCGAACTGTATCACCAACTACACCCTGTCCAATAATTTCGGGATTATTTCTTTGAAAAATAGGAACAGATGGAAAGCTAGGTGTAATAGTATCGCTTGTCGGGGAAGTATAGTTATATAGTGAATTTCCGTCATTTTGAATATTTAATCCCGTCATATTTTCAATTAACTTATTAATTTTATTAGTTTTGTTTTCCTCAATATTATTATTACTTAAATTATTATTATCTAAATTATTGTTATTTTTTATTTGGTTTTCTTTAAAAAACGTTTGCTGATTTTCATATTGATTTTCGTATTTTGAAACACCTGAAACTAATTTGTTATTTGGTTCAGAAAAATTATCAAAACTTTCAAGCATTTTTTTATTATTTGGTTCATTGTCATTTTCTTCTGGTTCTTGTTCTAACAAAGACGGTTTAAATGGTTTTTTAATGGTAGGTATTCTTTTTTTAGGTGTCTCCGTTGAATTCCATGGAGAAGCATTTAATAGTAAAGACATTATATATTTACTATATTTTTTTCAGTTATAAAAACCGTAATTTTTATGGAATAAGACAATTGGTGTAATTAAAAATCGTAGATTTCATAAAGTCAGTATAAACCGTCTGTTTCCTGGAATTATAAATGATATTTTATAATATGCTATTAAAATTACAAAAACGGTGTTGCGAAATATCATTTATTCTAATTATTTTATTTGTGTTTTTTTATTTTTGTTACTCATACATGTTTGTAAATTTTATGACAAGTATTTTAGGGAAAACACTGGTTGTTATACTAATTATATTTTACACATCAATTAGTAAAATATACGGTATATTAGTTTGTTTACTTGCTATTTTATTTTATCAATTGGATAGCACACAATGGATAATGGACGGTTTTGTTGACACTTCTTCGCTTTGTCGTAATGATTGTTTGGAAAAAAACTTAACATATAAAAAACACGATACTAACTACTTAAATATTATTGATTTAGAAGAAAGTATAAATAAACAAAAAAAAACAGATTTTCAAAAAAGACATTGTTCTATTGATGGTACATTAATATATAAGGATATTCCTGTAAAAAAAGACATGTCATCTATAGTTTATCCAGAAATTATTTACAACGATGGTAATATATGTAATCCATGTGATAATAATTGCGATTATACATTGGTTTAACATTTTTTTACATTAGTAATATTATAACATATACATTACTAAAATTTTAAACAAAAGTTTTAAGTAAGTAATTTATTAATATTTTAATATAAAACCCAAAGATATTTTTTGTAAATCCACTTATATAATAAATGGGACGTAAAAAATTAAAATCACCCAAAATATTTCAATTACCAACATCAAAAACATCATCATCTATACCACCATTAATGGAAGTAAATACACCTGTTTCTTCTTTGCCTTTTTTTACATTACCCCCACCACCAACTCTTACAAATAAATCCGAAATAATGGACTATATTAAATACTTTTTTCTTTCATCTCACCAACAAGTTCAATATTTAAATAATTCAAAAATATTTGCGGGTATAATTGTAATTATACTTAATATAGCTGGAAAATTTGTTAATTTTAAATTAAGTAAAACAATGGAAAGCTATATGAAACATACATTTAGTAGAAACGTTCTTGTTTTTTGTATTGCTTGGATGGGAAGTCGTGAAATATATATTGCTATATTAATTACATTATTATGTATTTTACTAATGGATTTTGTATGTAATGAAAACTCGGGATACTGTATGCTACCAGAAACATTTAAAACATATCATATAGGTTTAATAGAAAATATTCAACCAACAGAGGAAGAAATAAAAAACGCAAAGGATGTACTAAAACGTGCGGAAACTAAACAGTAGTCTTATATATTTTATAATTCTCCACCCCAACCCATCCCCACCCCCACCCATCCCCACCCCCACCCCCTATTTTATGTGTTAGTAAGTGATATAGCACTTTACGTTTATTCAATATTTCAAAGATTTATAAAATACTATTATAATTTATAGTATTTTACATTTAGACAGTATAGAAATTGAAAATCTCTATAACACATATAGAATTTAGTATTTATTTTTAATAAATGAATAAAGATAAAATAAATAATATTAGAAAAGAAATTGATGAAATAGAAATAAACATATATACAAATATTGAAGGAAGTCAAAACAAACCGATTCCATTTACTAAAAGTTTATTTACTGAATATCCAATTAAAACAAAAGGATTATCTTTGGGAAATTATCCTTTATTTACTACAAAATATAAATATCCATATGAAATATTAAAAAATAAACCAATTGAAAAAGTAATAAATATATTATTTAATAAAAATGAATTTTTACAAACATTAATAAAAGATAAAAGCTTAGAAAATGATAACACAAATAGTTTTACATTTGCTGACAAAATAAACCGTATTGAAGAAAATGTTAAAAGCTTATTAAAACTTCTTTTTCCAACTTATTACCCCGTTATTGAAAATCATACAGACACTTATGGTGAATTAATAGAAAAAAATATATCAAAAATAACTGATATATCTTCTCCACTACTTAGTATATCGTCATTTTTAAAAAGTATAGTACCCTCTATACCTGAAACACAGGAAACAACAAGTGAAGATACAAGTGAAGATACAAGTGAAGATACAAGTGAATTTACATATTTAAATATAGGTGGTAAAATATATACAGTATTGAAAGTTGTATATTTAAACGATTTTATAAATAATCCCAAGTATAATAGTATACTAACACTATACACAAATATAATAGATACAAAGGAAATAAATTCTAAAAAAATAGAATGGGATATTTATAATATTAAAAAAGATATAATAAACATAGAAAAAACTATTGAAATAGAATTAAATATTCCAAAAAATATGTGTGAATTTTTTAAAGAATTAAAAAATCAGTATATTACAATTGAATCAATTAAAAAATATAGAACTTCATCTTCATCTCATCAAATTTTAAATAACCATATAGAAACCATTTACGAATATTTTAATACATATATTTTTAAAATAGGTGATGTAGAAACAGAAAAATGGATAGACAAAATAGTTGAAAAAAACGGGTCCAAGTCACCTGAAGAATATGAAAATAATATAATGAAAATTGAATATATATTGTGTGATACTTACAATATTCAATTAATTTCAGATTTTATTATAAAATACCTAATTTATAAAAATGATAATAAATCAAATATAAATTTATTAAATTTAAAAACTTCAAAAAAATTGTCTAATGCTGATATGGAAATATACGATACAATAATTAGTAAAAATTTAAATAGCATAAATACAAATTTTAAAAAAAATATTACTGATATAAATAATTTAAATGGCATAATAAAGGATAAAAACAAAGAAGAATTTATAAATAACAAAATTTTATTAATAATAAATAATTTAACTAAATCTATTAATGAAATAACAGCATTTATAGCAGAAAT
>Ga0114968_10002231_pt1 | contig 14900 bp, 12 predicted proteins | sample M_130807_EF_Meta_FD_87020 | JGI IMG/M metagenome (GOLD analysis project Ga0114968, IMG submission 87020) | Freshwater microbial communities from Lake Montjoie, Canada to study carbon cycling - M_130807_EF_MetaG | ecosystem: Environmental > Aquatic > Freshwater > Lake | place: Lake Montjoie... | reverse complement strand
TTTCGCTCTTGCAGGGCCCACACCAAGAAGCCCAAAAATCAATTAAGACATATTTGCCTTTCAATGAACTTAACGAGCGTGTTTTGCCGGTGGGGTTGGGGAGTGCAATGTCAGGCGCTGCCATACTGCCGTTGATCATTTGGGTGTAGGCAAAAAAGGCGTCCTCAATTTGGGTATATTGCGCTTGCATGTTTTGACTTGCCGCTTGCCCTGGAAAGCGTTGTGCATAAGCTGCGCTTAATTTTTCTAAGGTGGTCAGGTGAGCGGAGTTCCAATCTTCAAAGCCGGTGGTAGGCAGTAAATTCATGCTGAGCATGATATTCAACGGACTGCTCAAATCTTGGTTAATAGCCCCCACACAAAACGCTTCATAGCTCGCTTTTGCTGCTGTGTATGCCGCATTGATGGCGTCTTGGTCAAGTTTGCGCGGGTTTTGCTGCAATTCGTTTTGGGTGTTTTCAAATCTTTTGGTTGCGCGCAAGAGCTCGGCATAGGTATTTGCCCATTTGACGCCGCTTAAACCTGGTTTGAAGCTGAAATCAGTTAGTTGACAGCGCAGCGCGATGTGGTCGGTAGGCTGCAAGGGAAGCCAAAGTGTGCTGCCGTTTAAATCTGAAATACGCAAGTTGTAAAGCCCGAGCCCTGGAATATTAGCTGGGAGTTCAAAGGAACCGTCTGCTGCAATTTCGGTTTGGGCTACGGAAATGACACCTCGGTCGCTAGGAGCTTCTAAAAAGAGCTGCAAGCCACCAGCTCCCTGAATTTGTCCGCTGATAAAGAGATTTTCTTCGAGCCCGTTTTTTTCTAGATCAGATCGATTGACATACCACAAGATGAGGCCTCCAAAAACCGCTAGGAGGAGAATCCAAACTAATTTTTTATTGGAATTCAATATGGGCATTAGTTTTCAAGTTTTTGTCTGAGTAGTCCATTTGCCGCTTTGGGGTCAGCTTTACCGCCAGAAACCTTCATGAGTTGACCCATAAAGAAACCAATGAGTTGTTTTTCTCCGTTTCTGTATCGGCTTACTTCATCCGGATTTTGTGCGATAACAGTGTCAATAAAACCTTCGATAACAGAGCTGTCTGAACTTTGGATGAGGTTGAGTCTTTCTGCGATTTCTAATGGTGTTTCTGAACTTTGAAAGAGCGCAGGGAATAACCGTTGGGCTGCAATGGAGTTGGAAATCTTACCTTGATCGATGAGCTCAATTAAAGCGGCGATGCGCGGTGCAGCAATCGGGAAGGCGGAGATATCTACACCCTGTTCATTGAGGTAAGATTTGATTTCGCCCATGAGCCAATTGGCTGCAGCTTTGTAGTTTTTGGTAGTACTGATGAGCGCTTCGTAGTACAAGGCCAAACCTTTTTGATCGGTGATGTTATAGGCGTCGTAATCGCTGAGGCCATAAGTTTTGGTATAGCGTTCAAATAGCGCATTAGGCAAGGCCGGCATGTCTTTGGCGATCTCCGCAATTTGTTCTGTAGTGACCGTAATTGGAGGGAGGTCGGGTTCGGGGAAGTAACGGTAATCGTTGGCGGCTTCTTTGGTACGCATCGAGATGGTGCTGCCTTTTAGCGCATCGAAGGCACGGGTTTCTTGGGTCAGCGGCTCGCCGTTTTCTAAGGCTTCAATTTGGCGTGTAATTTCAAATTCAATGGCTCTTTGTACGTTGCGGATAGAGTTCATGTTTTTGACTTCCACCTTCGTGCCAAATTCTTGGGCACCTACCAAACGTACAGAAACATTGGCATCGCAGCGCATAGAACCTTCTTCCATATTTCCATCGCAGATATCGAGATAGCGCAATAGTTTGCGTACCTCTGTGAGGTAGTTGTAGGCTTCTGCAGACGAACGCAAATCGGGTTCGGAAACGATTTCGAGTAGGGGGGTGCCAGCGCGGTTGAGGTCCACGAGGGTGTCGAAAACATCGACGTCGTGGATGCTTTTACCCGCATCTTCTTCCATGTGAATGCGCGTGATTCCGATGGCTTTTTGCTCACCGTCTTCGGTGCGAATCAAGATTTGACCGCCTGTACAAATAGGGGTGGTATCTTGGGTGATTTGATATCCTTTTGGAAGGTCAGGATAGAAATAGTTTTTGCGCGCAAAGTGTTGTTCGGGTGCAATCTGACAGCCACAAGCAATGCCGAGTCTGATGGCAAAATCAATAGTTTTGCGGTTCATGACGGGTAGGGTGCCTGGGTGGCCCAAAGTAATGGCACTCACGTTGGTGTTGGGTGCAGAACCATAAGCATTGAGGTCAGATGAATAGGCTTTGGTTTGTGTCAGGAGCTGCGCATGGACTTCAAGTCCGATGACGACCTCGTAACGATCTCTGAGCGTTTGTTCCATGCTGAAGTTGCGATTTAAATACTAGAAATGAGTTCTTTCATGATTTGTGTCATTTTGGGCTCTTGACGGCTTGCCACTTCAATGACATCTTGGACACTTACTTTTTTAATTTTGCCCGGCACACCTAAGTCAGTGATGATTGAGATGGCAAAACAAGGAATGCTCATGTGGCGCGCTACAATGACTTCAGGTACGGTAGACATCCCGACTGCGTCGGCGCCAATATTGCGCACATATTTGTATTCAGATGGTGTTTCGAGGGTAGGACCCGTTAGGCCTGCATAACAACCCACCGCAACGCGAATGCCTAAGTCTTGGGCAATGGCGGTGGCTTTATCGATCATTTCTTGGTCGTATGGATCGCTCATGTCGGGGAAGCGTGGGCCGAGCTCGTCGATATTTTTTCCAATCAGTGGGTTGCCCGGAAATAGATTGATGTGGTCGTTCATGATCATGATTTCACCCACCTCAAAATCTGGATTGACACCCCCTGAAGCGTTGCTCACAAAAAGCCGCTCTATGCCGAGGAGTTTCATGACGCGAACAGGGAAAGTGACTTGCTGCAGCGTATAGCCTTCGTAATAATGAAAGCGACCTTGCATAGCAACCACATTTTTGCCGCCAATCCGACCAAAAATGAGTTTTCCAGAATGGCTTTCTACGGTAGAAACCGGAAAGTTCGGGATGTCTTCGTAATTGATTTCGTCGATGATTTCGATTTCCTTGACCAATCCACCCAAGCCTGTTCCCAAAATGATCCCAATGCTGGGTACAACATTTGTCTTGCTTTGGATGTAGGCGGTACTTTCTTTAATTTGAGTCAACATATGCGCTAATGAATTGATTAAATGCAGCTTGATCTAACCATTGGAGCTCAAAAGTCAACAGATACCAAGGGTACTTTTGTCGGTCTTCGGCGCTCAGTAAAGATTGAATTTTAATCCAATCTTTGGCGGTTGTCACAATTGCAGAATTTGTAGTTGCAAAGGTATCAAAAAAATGATGAATTTCATTCAAGTCTGCCTGTGTGTACGCGTGGTGATCGGGATAACTAATGTGTTGAATGCGCACGTTTTGCCCGAAGGCTTCGTCGAGGTAGCCTGGTTTAGCAATTGCACTCACTATCAAAACGTCTTGAATGTCCGCTAATGCATAGGTAAGGCTCATTAGGGGCTTGTAGGCATATCTCGAAAAAAACACCGGAATGTTCCACTTTTGATATTGTTTGGCAAATGCAGTGGGGTCAAAGGTGTCAAACGGCGGACATTTTGTAATAATCAGTGCGTCTGTGCGCATTAGGCCGCTGCTGTGCTCTCGCAAATTACCTGCAGGTAACAGTGCATCTTGATGCAAAGGCTGCTCGTGGGTCGAAAGTACAAGGTTCAAGCCTGCCCTGACCCAGCGGTGTTGGAAAGCGTCATCTAATAAAAGGAGCGATTCAGGTGCGGTACTTCTGAGGCGTTGGACGCCGTAATGTCTGTTTTCACATACTGCAAATTGTGCTTGTTGGTGATATTGCGCATACAACATGCAGGATTCATCACCCACTTCTCGAGGGGTTTTAGTTGCATCGAGTAAAATGAATCCGGAGGTTTTTCGGCCATATCCTCGGCTCAAAACTTGTACTTGGAACGCTTCGGAAAGCTGTTCGATCAGATAGCCGACAAGTGGGGATTTACCTGTGCCGCCAACGGCAATGTTGCCAATGCAAATTGATTTACCGGCAATGGCTTGGGTGCGCAAAATTTGCAGGTCAAAACAGCGGTTGCGCAACCAAATTGTAGCGCCGTAGATCAGCGCAAAAGGATATAGCGCCAGCCTGCGCATTTTACTGAGCGTGGTAGTCTGAGAATTCTTGCTCGTCGGCGTAGTAGTAAATACGTACCATTGCGGTATCGTTCAAGAAGTCGATTTTACCAACCTCTACGCGATTGATGGTCAGGCCTGTGCGTTTTTCGAGGTCAGCCTTGAGTAAGTCGTGTTTTTCTGGTTTGATGAGGTCTATGCGATCGTAGTTGATGGTTTTGCGGGTTTCGTGTTTCATCAGCCATACATTTTCGAGGATGTATGTGAGCAAGACTACCGTTATATTAATAACTCCTACTTCAGAAATACTCAGCTCATTGGAGGCAAGGGCATTGACTACACTAATGCCAATGACCATAAATAAATAAGTCATTTCTTTGATTTCAATAGCGTCTGTACGGTAGCGAATAATGCCGAAAATGGCAAATAGACCCAAGCCCATGCCGGTGTCGATGTCCATTTGCATGAGGCCAAAACATAAGAAAAAGGTTATGGTGCCAATTAAATAATAAGTAAATAGGTAGTCTTTGCGAAGTGTCTTGGTGTAGTACAAAACACGGATGAGGAGGGTTAAAAAGAATAGGTTGATACCCAAACGCATGAGCAATCCGTAGAAATCTTCACTGAACCAAGTAATGGTATTGGGACTAATGGCTTTTTTTAGGGGGAGCAGGAATAGTAGGTCAGCTAGCATGGTTGATTTTATTTAAAAAGAGGAGCTTCTTCTTGAAGCGATTGAATTTGAGTACTTCTTCACCGTAAATTTCTACACTGCCAATGCAATATTTGGAAAGGCGGTAGGGCCTGATGCGCTCCTTTTTCATGAGTTTGTAAAAAGGAGAATTGCGGTCTAGGGTTTCTTGTTTGAGTTCGGCAATGACTAATTGTTTGAAATCGCGCTTGACTTCGCCCATGTGAAAATTGATGCCGAAGTCAAGGGTGAGGCGTTCTTTGCTCGTTTTCGAAACCAGGGTAATGCGCTGAAAAGCATTCCACATGGTGGGTTGCAATTGGGCGTCTTCATTGAGCTGTCGACGCAAGAAGTCGCGTTCTTTCTCGTCTTGGAGCTCATTGAAATCGTTGGTGAGTATGCGGCGTTTGTCGGTACGGCCTTTGATTTTGTGTTTGATTTCTAAAAAATGAATGTTGGATTCGACGTATTTGCGGATCCGAACTTTGTAGCGGTCGGATTTGCCGTTGTGATGGTCTCGGAAGAAGGAAAAAGTTGGATCGTCAAAATAAAGACTCTCGTAATGCGGTAACATAGTGCCTTCGACCTTCAAAGCGCGGTAATCTGCGGCCAAAATGGGTAAAAATCGGAGGAGGTCGTCTTGACGGAAAGCAAATTTGGTGTCGACACGGTTCATCAGGTTGACATCGGCCATTTCCCGTAGGTCAATGGGGTCAAACTGTTCGATTTCTGTCTTAATATTGCTCATCTATGTTTTTCAAAAATAACAAATTCTTAGCTGATTGCTTACATTTGCTTCATGAAGTTCAAAATTCTCTTACTCGGCTCGGGTGAACTCGGAAAGGAGTTCGTCATTGCAGCCAAGCGCTATGGTCAGACTGTCATTGCGGTCGATAGCTATGCTGGTGCGCCAGCGATGCAAGTGGCAGATCAGTTCGAAGTCATCGATATGTTAGACGGAGCAGCGCTCGATAAGGTTGTGGCCAAGCACCAACCTGACATCATTGTGCCGGAAATTGAAGCAATCCGCACCGAACAATTTTATCAATATGAGGCCCAAGGTATCCGTGTGGTACCGAGTGCAAAGGCGGCAAATTTCACCATGAACCGCAAAGCCATCCGCGACCTCGCGGCAAAAGAAGTCGGGGTGCGCACGGCCCCGTATCGCTATGCTACAAGTTTGACAGAACTCCAAGAAGGCGTGGCTTTTTGCGGCTATCCTTGTGTGGTAAAGCCTTTAATGTCTAGTTCTGGCAAAGGGCAATCTGTCATCCGCACGGAGGCGGACATCGTAAACGCCTGGAATTACGCCATGGAAGGTTCTAGAGGCGATCTCAAAGAAGTCATCGTAGAGGGCTTCATCAATTTTGACTACGAAATCACGCTACTCACCGTAACCCAACAAAATGGCCCCACCTTGTTTTGTGCGCCAATTGGCCACCGACAAGAGCGCGGCGATTACCAAGAAAGTTGGCAACCAATGCTCATGAATGCGGCGCACCTCGCCGAAGCACAAGATATGGCTGCAAGGGTCACTGCTGAACTCGGTGGAGCGGGCATTTGGGGCGTGGAATTTTTCATTACCCCAGAAGGCGCTTATTTTTCAGAATTGTCTCCGCGTCCGCATGACACCGGAATGGTGACGCTTGCAGGCACGCAAAACCTCAATGAATTTGAGCTACATGCCCGCGCTGTTTTGGGCTTGCCTATCGCTGAAATCCGTCAGGTTCAGAACGGTGCAAGCGCGGTGGTTCTAGCCTCTCAAAATAGTGAAAACACACCACAATACCTCGGCCTTGACAAAGTACTCTCAGACCCAAACGCCGAAGTGCGCATTTTCGGCAAGCCCACCACTAGGCCTTACCGCCGCATGGCTGTAGCCTTGGCTTTTGGCCCAGAAAACGTGGAAGATTTGGTCCAAACCGCAAAGCAACACGCGGCCAATATTCAAATGGCTTATGCAAATGAGAAAATGAATGATTTTGAATGATTTTGAATGATTTTGAATGATTTTGAATGATTTTGAATGATTTTGAATGATTTTGAATGATTTTATCACAATAAAATAAATGTAGACATGAGATCTTTTTTACTATTCCTTTTTTCCTTTTTGTTCACGTTTGGCGCAAGTGCCATTGAATTGCGTTATCATTTATCGATGCCGCAACCCAATTCGCATTATTTTGCCGTCAAGATCGATGTGGATAAAAACGACCAAGCCACCCAAGAGTTCAAACTGCCCGTCTGGACGCCAGGTTCTTATTTGGTGCGAGAGTTTTCCAAAAACCTCAATCAGGTCAAGGCAATTGATGCGAATGGTAAGGTGCTAAGCGTCAAGAAGAAATCAAAAAATGCCTGGGAGGTCGAGTGTGCGGATGCAGTATCTTACACCGTTTTTTACGAGGTCTATGCCTTTGAACTTTCGGTGCGCACACCTTTTCTCGATAACACGCATGGTTTTGTGCCTGGTGCAGCGGTTTTTATGTACACCGAAAACAGCCGCAACCAACAAGGGGTGGTGAAGGTATATCCGCATCAATCGTTTAAAAAAGTGAGTACGGCCTTGCCAAGTGCCGATTTCAAATCAGAACCGGGCTGTCAAACTTTTGTGTTCAAAGATTACGATCAGTTGGTCGATTGCCCCATTGAGATCGGCAACCAACAAGAATTTAGTTTCACCGCTGCGGGTGTCAGACATCGGGTCGCGATGTATGGCGAGGCCAATTACGACGTGAGTCTTTTGCAGCGCGACATGTCCAAAGTTGTAGAGGCCGCAACTGCTGTTTTTGGAAGCAACCCCAACCAAGATTACCTTTTTATTATACACAATGTTTCGGACGGTCAAGGCGGCCTTGAGCACATGAATTCTTGCGTCTTGAGCGTGAGCCGTTGGTCTTACACGGGCTCGAATTACATTGGTTTCATCAATTTAGTAGCACATGAATATTTCCATCTTTGGAATGTCAAGCGCATTCGACCAATCGAATTAGGCCCTTTCAATTACGACCAAGAATGCTACACTTCCTTGTTATGGGTTATGGAGGGCATCACGTCTTATTACGACGAACTTTTGTTGCGCAGGGCCGGTTTTTACACGCCTGCTGAGTTTTTAGCAAAAATGCAGTCCCAGATCAATTACGTGGAAGGATCTCCTGGTTCACGTGTTCAGCCGGTTGCGCACGCTAGTTTTGATGCCTGGATCAAGGCCTACAGACCCAATGAGAATTCTGGCAATACCACCATGACCTATTATTCTAGAGGAGCTGTTTTAGGTGCCGTACTCGACGCGTTCATCATTCAAAAATCGAAGGGCAAGCAAAGTTTAGACGGTTTCATGCAAATGCTTTACAAGAAGTATGCACTCGATCAAAAGCGTGGATTTACCGAGCAAGAGTTTGAATTGGAGTTGTCTAATTATTGTGGAGAAGACATGCGCTCGTTTTTTACCAATTACGTCAATGGGACGCAAATCATTCCATACCAAAAGTATTTTGAACCAATTGGCGTCAAAGTCATGGATCAGACCAGCACGCTCACCAATTTTGGTGCAGCGCTCGAATCTGGAGAAGTACTCAAAGTGCGAACGGTTCGCAGTGGTTCAGCGGCAGAGGATGCCGGAATCAATGTTGGCGACGAAATCCTCGCCTGTGACGGCTACAGAATGGATAAAACTGCACTGGAGAACAAATACAATAACCTCCAGCCCGGTGCCACAATCGAATTGTTATTGGCTAGAGATGGCAAGGTCTTCACGACAAAATGCGCCATGAAAACCTTTGCCAAACCTCAATTTTCACTTCAAATAAAGGATGCCAATGCGCCACTTCTTCTTTATTGGCTTCGTTAGCCTCTTCGCTGCTGAGTTACTTGCTCAACCGATTAAAAACATTCAAATTCCTCCCGTTGCGGCCAAATATGCTTTCAACGAATGCGAGCCATCAATTGCTATAAACCCGCGCAATCCACAAGAAATAAGCGCCGGTACTGTACTCCAGGGCTATCACTTTTCAGCAGATGGCGGCCAAACCTGGACATCAAGTGCGCTCAAAAGCCCTTATGGTGTCTACGGCGACCCCGTTTTACAATACGACAACAGCGGCCGTTTATATTACTTTCATTTAAGTGATTACAGCAAAGGAAGTCACTTAGATCGGATTGTATGTCAGGTATCAGACAAAGCGGGTCAGTTTTCAAAAGGTTCTTTTCCGAAGCCCAATGGCACGAAAGTCCAAGACAAACATTGGGTGGTCATCGATCCCAAAACAAACGTGCTTTACATGACCTGGACACAATTCGACGCCTATGACTCACCCGATCCAAAAGACTCCTCTATCATTGTCTTTTCAAAGTCCATGGACAGAGGTGAGAGTTGGTCCGAGCCCGTGAGGATTTCTAAGTTTGGTGGCGATTGTCTCGATGGAGACAACACCGTAGAAGGCGCTGTACCTGCGCTCGGCCCAAATGGCGAACTTTATGTCTGCTGGACAGGCCCGCGCGGCATTATGTTTCAAAAATCGACAGATGGCGGTCTTACTTGGTTGCCAGAAGAACGCCAACTCGCTGACCACATAGGCGGTTGGGACATCCAAATTCCGGGTATTTACCGCGCCAACGGTCTGCCTTTTTTAATGTCAGATTTGAGCGGTGGGCCCAATAACGGAACACTCTATCTCAACTGGTGCGATCAACGCAACGGCAGCGACAACACCGACGTCTGGTTGCTCAAATCGACAGACGGCGGCACTACATGGTCGGAGCCGATTCAAGTCAATCAAGACAAGGGCGCCAAGCACCAATTTCTGACCTCAATGGCTATTGACCCCGTTCGCGGCGACCTCCATTTTGTCTATTACGACCGCAGGCGCTTCGACGACAACCGCACAGATGTCGTTTGGGCTACCAGCACCGACGGCGCTCAAACTTTTAAAGAACAGCGTATTTCCGCGCAGCCTTTCATGCCGAGCCCACTGGTTTTCTTCGGAGATTATTTGGGCATTGCTGCCTACGACGGGCGCGTGAGGCCCATCTGGCCGCGCATGGACAGCGGCAAAATTTCACTTTGGGTAGCGCTCATTGACCTCGAATAAATGCTTCTGGAAACCTTACCTTCGGATTGGCAGCAAGTACTGCAAGCTGAGCTTCAAAAGCCCTATTTCACTGCATTATTGAGTAAGGTAGAAAAGGAATATGCGTCAAATCCGGGTCAAATATTTCCTCCAAAATCTCAACTTTTTGCTGCTTTTCGATTTTGTGCAGTAGCGCATTTAAAAGTAGTCATTCTTGGTCAAGACCCTTATCCGACAAAAGGTCACGCCAACGGTCTGTGTTTTTCTGTTGCCTCCGACGTCAAACCGCTGCCGAAAAGCTTGCACAATATTTTTAAAGAAAGAAGAACCGACCTTCAAGTACCCGATTTACCTAATGGCAATCTTGAACATTGGGCAAAACAAGGCGTTTTGTTGCTCAATTCTATATTGACGGTCGAAGAGGGGAAACCAGATAGCCATAAAAATTGGGGCTGGGAACAGTTTACAGACGCGGTAATTCAAAAAATAGCCGCTGAAAAACAACCGGTGGTATTTATCTTATGGGGAGCCAAAGCCCAGGCCAAAGCTGTTCAAATTGACGCTAGTAGGCATTTGATTTTGAAAGCGGTGCATCCGTCGCCTTTGGCTGCACACCGCGGTTTTTTTGGCTGCAAGCACTTCACTAAGACAAATGCGTTTTTACGTATGGTGGGCGCGCGCGAAATTCAATGGTAATTGCGTACCTTTGCACAGATGATTCAAAACGATATATTTCTACGTGCGCACCGTGGCGAGGCCATCGAGCGCTATCCAGTATGGCTCATGCGTCAGGCAGGCAGAATCCTCCCTGAATACCGCGCTGTTAGAGCCAAATTATCGGGCTTTAAAGAACTTGTAGAGACACCCGAATTCGCCACCGAAGTCACCATCCAACCCGTAGATTTACTCGGCGTAGATGCCGCAATTATCTTTTCGGATATTTTAGTGATCCCAGAGGCGATGGGTTTGCCGTATCAAATGATTGAGCAAAAGGGGCCTTGGTTTGAAAACACCATCCGCACACAAGCGCAGCTCGATCAGCTCGACGCCGTTGTAGATGTTCAAGACCGCCTATGGTATGTTTTTGAAGCCTTAAAGCAAACCAAAGCTGGTTTAGGAGGTCGCGTGCCGCTCATCGGTTTTGCCGGCGCTCCCTGGACCATCCTCTGCTATATGGTAGAAGGTCATGGTTCCAAAACATTCAGTGAATCCAGAAAATTACTTTATACCCAACCGTTACTCGCACATCAACTTTTGCAACGCATCACCGATGTCACCATCGCCTACCTTAAAGGGCAAATTGCAGCCGGAGCCGATGCTCTCCAGCTTTTCGATTCTTGGGCGGGTATACTCGGTGAAGACCAATACCGCGAATTCGGTTTGCGTTACATAGAGCAAATTTGTGCTGCCCTACAAGAGGTTCCGCTCACTGTCTTCTCCAAAGGTGCAATTGCCTCTTTGCCTGAAATTGCACAATTGCCCTGCACCACCATCGGCCTCGACTGGAATATGTCTGTACCTGTGGCACGAAGTTTGGTTCAGGAGCAAAAGACTTTGCAAGGTAATTTAGATCCTTGTTTGCTCTATGGAAGTTCACAATTGATCGAGCAAGAAACCAAAAAAATGCTCAATTCCTTTAAAAGTCAAAGACATATTGTAAATTTGGGTCACGGAGTCTATCCCGATATTGATCCAGAAATGGTCAAAGTATTTATAAATACCGTTAAAAACTATGAAATTACAAACCACGCCAATTCGTAGCATTTTAGTTGCTTGTTCAATTCTAGCGCTCTCTCAAGGTACTTTTGCTCAAAAAAGCAAAAAAACCAACGAAAAAGAAATCGTCAACATTACTTTTGAAGGTGCTTCCGAAGACCTCACCGAACTCAATGGCATAGAAGCAGCTGGAAAGGGCATTAGCTCACCAACCGAAATCAAAGCCGATTTATTTTCAAAGTCTGGAACAGGCGATATCGGTATTCCTGTTAATATTTATGGTTCTGAAGAGCCAACGACCGAAAACGGCGGAAACGTCTATGCAGGAATCGTCGCCTACAAGCCAGGCAAACTCGCGGGTGAACGCTCTTACATCACTATTCAGCTGATGCAAGGCAAAGAACCAGTCACACTCAAAAAGGGCCTTACTTATTGCATTGAATACGCAGTTTCACTCAGTGAGTCCTCTAAATTTGCTTGCAACAACCTTGGTGCTTATCTTTCGAAAGATAAACCAGGAAACGGCGAGCCAGGTGCTATTTACATGGCGGGTGATCACGTCATGAAAGCGCAAGTCAACAAAGTATACAATGGTTTCTTCGGTTGGGAGAAAGTTTGCAACACGTACACGGCTAAAGGCGATGAAAAATACATCACTATTGGTAACTTCGACCTCAACGATAAAACACAATATCAAGCAGTCAAGAAACCAAAAGATGCCGAAGCAGACCCACTCACACACGCCTACTACTACATCGACAACATCATCGTTCGTTTGGTAGACAGCCCAACGGAGTGTGCTTGCTTCAATGCCAAGCCACCAAAAATCGAAGATGGCTTCTCTACATTGGTTTTTGACAAAACGCCAGAAATCAACGACAAAATGAATACCGAAAAGAAGATTGCTGCGCAAACCATTTATTTCCGTGCGGGTAAAACCTCATTGACGGAAAATGCACGCGTGAACCTCGATTTCATCATTGCTCAAATGAACGCCAACCCGGCCATGAAATTAGAAGTTGAAGGTCACAACGACGGTCTTGAAATCAAAGCAGGCGCCGAAAACGAAGACTACCTCGACATGGACCGCAAGCGCGTAGCAGCAGCAGTGAAGTACTTAACTAACAACGGCATTGATGAAGAGCGCATCGTGAAGTCTTACAAATCGGATTCTACACCAAGTGCTGAAATCAGCGAAGACGATGACCAAGAGGTCAAAGACGCAAAAAACCGCAGGGTTGAATTCAGGGTAAAGCTCTAAAAAAAAACAAAGGGCTACGTAGCTCAATTTGATAACACAAAAAAAACCGCAGGTTCCCCTGCGGTTTTTTTGTGTTATTAATGTTGAGAAAAATCAGCTTAAATTTTTCAAGAAAGGATAGAGTCTTTGGGTAGGGAGGCCCATCACGTTGGTATACGAACCGCGAATTTCTACGACGCCGATGTGTCCAATCCAGTCTTGAATGCCGTAAGAACCCGCTTTGTCCATCGCTTGGTGCTGTTCCACATAATGTAGGATATCTGCCAACTTGAGTTCTTGGAAGCGTACTGTCGTGCAATCTACGAGTTGATGTTCACCTTGCTCGTCTTTAATGACGACCCCAGTGTACACTTCATGGCTCTGCCCCGATAATTTCTGGATCATTTCAATGGCTTCGGCTTTGCTCGTTGGTTTGCCTAAAACTTCACCGTTTAGATACACGATGGTATCTGCACAGATGAGTCTTTCTCCTTGCGCTAGTTGTGGCCAAATGGCAGCAATTTTCTTTCTGCAAATAGACAACACTAATTCTTCTGGGCCTAGCGTAGGGTCAAAAGATTCGTCTGCATCGGCAGTGAGCACTCGAAAATCAAATCCGAGTTCGGTGAGCAATGCTTTTCTTCTTGGCGAAGCGGAACCGAGAACTAATTTCATCTTAAAAGTATAGACAGGTCAGACCTAATATGAGGGCAATTGTGGGTAGCCAGCGCAAATACTTAGCGAGCAGGTTCGGTGCAAGAAAATATGCTGCAAAACCCACAAGAAAGAAACCTTCGAGCAAACTCAAAACCAACATGGTATAGAAACTAGGTAGCGAAAAATCTGAGATCAGTTTGAGTATGAGAAAAAATAGCGCAGGGAGTTGTAGAATGATGAGCGCCATGAGCGTTGCTTTTTGTGTGCCAATTTGACGCGGAATAGTATGTGCATCGATGAGGCTATCACCAGGAATATCGCGAATGTCTTTGATGATTTCCCTACTCAGGTTAATGAAAAATGCGCAGATGGCTACAAAATAAATAAAGCGGTAATCCAAGAACGTAGACCATGTTTCTTCATGATAAGGGGAGAAGCTGCTCTGACGCTCATTGAGCACCTGAAAAAACCAGCTCGATAAAAACAAGACCAACCCGGGCAAGGCGGCAAGTACGACGATACCCAAGACCAATTTGCGTTTCCAATAAGCGCTGTAAAACCAAAGTAAATTGATGCTCAATAAATGTACAAAGACAAAAAGAAGGGTGTCGTAGTGCCAAGATAGGATAACGGCCATTAAGAAACCAAGGATATTTAAGATCCAGTTGGCTAAGATTGCCCAGCGCTTGGCCATATATTTGGTGAGTACGAGTGCATCGGGTTTATTGATGCGGTCGGCCTTGAGGTCAAAGTAGTCATTGATGATGTGTCCGGCTGCTGCAATGATCAGGGTAGAACAGATCAAAAGCCCATAATGGAACGGATGAAAGTCAATGACAACAAATGGATTTTGCTTGTGTAAAAAATAAGCTACGCCGAGCATGGCAACTAAAATTGCCAGTAGGTTTTTGACGCGAATGAGTCTTAAGAATGGAATCATGGTATTATTTTATAACAGGTTCTTCGGTTTTTCTGATGCGCGGCTTCAATTTGAGCAGCTTCGCTTAAATTGGCAATGGCAGCATTACTGACGATAGGTTGGGTGGCTCCATAGCCTTTGAACGTGAGACGGCTAGCGGCTATGCCTTCTTGGATTAAAAATTCATAAACAGCTTTGGCGCGCGCCTCGGATAGAAGGAGGTTTTTTGTGGCATCGCCGCGGCTATCTGTATGGCCTTGGATTTCAATTTTGAGTTGAGGGTTTTTGAGCAAGTAGTTGCTGAGGTTGAGCAACTCTACTTTTGATTCTGGCCTGAGGGTGGCTTTACCGAGGTCAAAAAAGACGTTATTGAGGACGTTTTCTGCCGTTGAGCTCAGCGGATTGAGCGGCATGTCGAGCAGGTAACTTTTTGCGCCTGTAAGGTTAGTT
>Ga0114968_10002228_pt1 | contig 14910 bp, 14 predicted proteins | sample M_130807_EF_Meta_FD_87020 | JGI IMG/M metagenome (GOLD analysis project Ga0114968, IMG submission 87020) | Freshwater microbial communities from Lake Montjoie, Canada to study carbon cycling - M_130807_EF_MetaG | ecosystem: Environmental > Aquatic > Freshwater > Lake | place: Lake Montjoie... | reverse complement strand
GAAAAAATAAAATTAATATATGTAGAACCGGATATATATCAGCCAGTATAATAAATGAAATTGTCTGTTAATGTAATACAATTTAGGAAAAAATCATATTGCGGGGTATTGAATACGGGAGAATCCTAACACTATAAAGGAAATTGATAGTACACAAATAAAGTATACCACATAAGATACTATTTGTCAAGAGCGATCGCAGGAAATTCAGTATTAGATTAATCACTAATTAGGGCATAGCAGAGAGTTATTGTGGGGTTAATAGAATGTTGATGGTTGGTGGTAAATGTTGTGCTTGAATCGTCTGTATGTTAAAATAGAGTATTACCAACAAAGCATCCCACTACCACATTAGGTAAACTAGTAATGTATATAGAGATATTGGTGTTGGAGTATTGTAGTGGTCTTTAGAAGCTGTAGGAAGCCCTATGAGGCGCTTTTGAATACGGGAAGCATCGTTACGAAGATACGGTGTACCTCACCTCTATATGCTAACTAATACCCTTCTGAGATGTAATAGGCTAGCAAATAGATAGATCGCATCCGTAATCCGTATAGTGAGTAATCTATTAATGTAGCCAACGGTTTAATATGTATTCTAATACCAATGCGTCTATTGATGTTTTGAGTATTGGCATCATTCTTCCTTTCTTCGTAACCCAAAAATTTGATACAGTTTTACTAGTATCCAGTTGGGTATAGCACCTAAGACGACCAGTAATACTAATCCCATAAATTTATCATTATACGTTATGCTTGGTTTGATCCATACTTTAGTCGGATTATTTTTACTCACATAAATAGAAAAGCTACTTCCGGTTGGTGTACAGCCGTAAAACTTATAATCATCTAGATTTGTATCTACTGCATCCTTAGCAAAACCAGTATAATCTTTTCCAAGGTAACTGTAACTAAATTCATAGCTACATTGTGTTATGGTGCCAGATCGGCGATGCTCATCGTAACGAATGAATGGGTTATTCGTGACCGCCGCCCCAACGACAATAGGATCTTTAATAGGATTTTTATGTAAAGTTCGAGAGACTGCCCCTCCTAGGAAATTCCCAGAAGTGCCAAGGACTGATCCTATTGAACTAAAGCTCGCAACACCTATAATTATTGTTATTGCTCCAAATCCAAATAGTCTAATCCATGCTTTTTTTGTAAATTTTCCTGAAACATCAACATATTCCGGGTCAACTTGTTCGCTCATCTCTACTCCTTAACTTAGCCTATAATCGCTTTGAATCAAAGAAAGCGCAATAATAACCAACCAAGAAAAAAATAGCGTTGTTTATTTTACCCATAAATCTAAATATTCAATTTTTTCCATTATCACCCTGTATACCTATGATCTATTAAATACATTGCTTAAACTCGAATACAAAAAAGAAGGGCGTAATGATAGAATCAAAGAACTCTACTTAAAGTATAAAACTACAATAAAAAAAGACCCTCACAAAAAGTAAGGGTCCTAGTGGTCTTTGGTTACTTAGTAGATTCCAAAGGCTTTCTAACGAAGTTTATAAATCCCCAGGTAAAACCTGCAAAAATCATAAACACGATAGCGTATGATACATAAGGAGATGTAATATCACCAATGTATGCAATAAGAATCATAACAGCAAATAGTAACGCACCTAAAACAGCAAGTATAGGATAGTAAATTACTTGACGCCATTCATCAAATTTAGGATCTTCTAAGGTACGCACAATTGGTAAATTATTGAACTTCTCTTCTCCCATAAACATAAGTAACGGAGCTAGAACAAAAATACCACCAATCATATGTAGCATGAAGCTTCCCGCTAATACAATAAATACAATTTCCATGACGTTAGCCACCAATCTTGTAGTATATAATGGGTTAATCTAACCCTGTTAGCATTAACTGTAAGGGCTACACGCTTTGTACGCAACCAATTAACAATTTCTCCTCTGGGACCAGGAAGTACTAGAAAAGGTAATGGGCGTAAACTCCTATGAACCTCTCTACCTTATTAATATCGCTCTCCCTCATTTCCTCTCTCAAGGTAAAGGTGTCATAGTCAATACCGCCTCTGTCGCAGGTATCGGTTGAGGAGCTGCCGGAGTAGCCTACACTATGTCCAAACATGCGACCATCGGACTTACTAAAAACACTGCCAGGATGTACGCCGATCGTGGTATCCGCTGTAACGCCATGGCTGTCGGTGGTGTGAAAACTGGCATTATGGAAAATACCGCGGGTAAGGTTGCTCCTATGGATCTATCCTCAGTCGGACCGGCTCGAGCAGGCGCCTGGGCCACTATGACACCCTCCTTCGGGGAACCCAATGACATTGCCTATCTAGCTCTCTACCTAGCCTCTGACGAATCCAAATTCGTTAATGGCTCTATCGTTAACTAATGGCTCTATAGTTAACATCAATTCCGGTTGGACTGCAGTTTAAAACCTTATTAAATTACTAAAGCTAAACCTGAGAGTGATGGTTATCTATCCCTATTCGGCGGGTAATAGCCTACAGCTGAGTACTAATCCCTAGCTCTACTCGCTTCGCCTTACCTATACCGTATAGTACTAACATGAAAGGATTGAAAATGACTCTTAACCCGTCTATCCTGCTTGATACTACGCTTCCACCTCATACTAACTATAACCCACAAAAATCTTCCCTAGCGCAAAGTAATATTGCGGGCAATCTTACTACCAGCATATCCTCTACAGATCAGGTAACCTTATGACTCAGCGTCAAGTCTTCAAAATTTTAAAACAGTATGAAGGCTTTGAGCTCCGTGAATACGCACCCTGCGTAATAGCTATGGTAAATGTATCTGGCGATCTCTCTACCGCTGGAACCCTCGCCTTTAGACCGCTCTTTCAATATATTTCTAAAGGTAACAATAAATCAGAAAAAATCTCTATGACCTCACCTGTCATTCTAGCTCATCCAACTAATAAACCTATTAGCAATCAATGGCTCGTCTCTTTCGTCATGCCCGCTGGTACAACCGTTGCGCAACTTCCTGATCCAACCGACCCTAACGTCACTCTGCGCAACCTGGCCACCGAGCTCTGCATAGCCACCTCCTTCCGCGGTAGCGTATCTGAAGAACTAGTAAAAGAAAAGGACCTCACCCTGCGTGCTCTAGCATCGAAAGAAAATATCTCTATCTCCTCTGAAACCAGAATCTGTCGTTTTGATCAGCCCATTAAACCAGGCTTCCTGCAATACAATGAGCTCGTAATCCCTCTTCAGTAAATCCTTTAAACTTATCCCACGATTATCTATAGCCATAAAAAAATAAACCTCTGCTCCTGCAATATAAAATGATAAACATACCTAAATACATGAAAAATTTTTTATCTTATTAACAAATATAACCTAAGAAAGGATTAAAAATGTTTAACAAAAACTGCAAAGCAAAAAACTGCAAAAATGAAGTCAAGGATAATATAGTAGGTGCGTATTCAAAAGAATTACCAAGCAATGATATGGTTTGGACTTACGTTTATTTCTGCTCTACTAGCTGCATGAAAGACTTCAAGAAAGAAATGAACGATAAAAAGATAACGTGGGGTAATGAGTGGGATTAATCTCCCTCCCGTCTCCCAAGTACCATTGGCCACTTAAACCTATTAGATCTATATTTTAAATATCAGTATCTAGTAAAAAAAGAGTAAAGAGGGACAACCTGAATTGTCCCTCTTTTATAGGAGCCTTTCTCCTAATAAAAATAATTATACCATACAACCCGATCTTTGTCAAATCAAAAATAAGATTAAGGGCCACTTTATGCAGTGGACATCACTAAAAAAATCTAATCTACCTGCATCGCTCTTATACCTCTATCGCCCTATCCCTACACGGTATCCAGTTCTAGGATTATTCTCTAATCCTCTCATCCATGGGTAAATCAGAAGTACCACCTGGTAAGTAGCAATACTCCTGGGATGAGCTCACCTCATCCTTACCTACAAATAACAGCACCCTAATACACTTCAATCCGCCCTAAAATACAATTCATGCGTGGGTGGCTCGTTAAACCTATATTCCCCCTGTATTGTCAATGCACGTTTTCGCTAATTATTTTAAAAAGACCTTAGTTGCACCAACCATTGTTAGCATGCATATCTTTTACTAGTAACATCCCTAGTGAATCCTTGCCGACAAGATGTGAACCCATAAGATATGATTATGGCTACCACTAAGAAAGCACCTGTAAAGAAAACACCTGTAAAGAAAACACCTGTAAAGAAAACACCTGTAAAGAAAGCATCGAATAAGGGATCAACCCTAAAGCAAGCAGTAGCCTCGGACGATATAAAACCAGGTATTGACTGGCGCTCACTCTATCTATACGCCGTCTCCCTTGTGACTCTGCTAGTTGTCCTTTTCTCCACCATCTCTCTTGTTAATGCAATCGTAAATTTTGCCTTCCCGGATCCACTCTATATAGACCCTTATGCAAAAATAGAAAATAAACCTGATCCCGCCCTCTTACAGCAACAAGCTAACAATTCACACCGGCAAGCCCTCAAAAATATTTTTAATACCTTCACCACCATGGCAATTGCTACTCCCGTCTACCTCTATCACTGGAAACAAGCTCGTAAATCTTCCCATTAATTTTTACTTAATCTTTACGTAGAGGCACCTATAAATGGTATTAATAGTGGTTAAAGCTAATAACTCACTTGATTAACAATGTAGTTGGTTAAAAAGCAACTACATCCCGCTTTAGTAATCAATACTTACATAATTAAGGTAAGTAAGCACGCTAATTAGTAATTGAAAGGAGTGTTATATTGAGAAAGCCCTCTTTGGTATTTATAGGATTTTTTATTGCGGTCCTACCCATCATAGCAGCCTTCCTCTCTTCACTCTTTCTTGAAGGCTCCATGTTTGACGAAGGTTCTGGCGGAGGTGGGTACTTGTGGTTCTTAATGGTCAGCCTGCCTATAGGTTTCCTAGTTATTATTACCGGGTTGGTAGTAAAGGTAGTTAAACGTTTTAGCTCCAAAAAATCCAATAACAATCAATAACTAGCAGGGTTTATCTACATCTCAGCCTTATTCATTATAAAGTTGAGAAAATAAAACAATGTATAGCCGTATACTCTACTTACTCTTACTTAGCAGTAATGAAATGAGACGGGTACACATCCGAACGCATCGTACCCTCTTCTCTGACAGTGATCTCATCACCGTTAACCGCAATCACGACCGCGTTAAACTTATTCTCCGTTGGATTCCCAACGATAACCTCTTGCCCTACTTTAAAATCATGCGCCATGCTCAACTCCATACTAATGGTTTAAACATAATTTTACTCTCTATTATGGTAGAAAACCATAACCTAGTAATAAATATATTATAGCAAATCATCTATAACTTGTCAAATCAAAAATATTTTTTTGTATCCAAACTTTTACTCTAACTACAACCATGTTATGTACTCACTCCTTCAGCGTTACTGCAGGTACCCTGCTATCGTAAATCTCACCCGTCAATATGGAACTAACCGCCCTTCCTAATGATTCTTACCATGAACGCACCCCTGGTTACACTGGACGCTGTGGTTAATAAAATAAAACTAAGTTGAAAAAATTTTATTAAAAAAGGTTACAATATCACTTTCCATCTAGGTAGTAAGCCCTTACCGCCTAATCATAAAAACTAAAAAATAAAAATAGATTACATCTAATTATACCATACTTTTTAACCACTGTCAAATCTAAAAATTATTTTACTTTATGTTAAACCATTAGTACCTTATAACTTAATTCGGTTCCTAAGAGTACTAAGTAATAATAGGATAAAATAACCTTATAGCTTTCATAATATTAGCAATCATTATTCTAACCCTATAACCTTCATGGGCCTAAACGCATCAGTGTTCTCTTAAAGGAGGAAATATGTAATTTAACCCAATAATCTATCATCTCGCTAGAGTAACTTCTAATTAATGGCTTAACTGTGGGTATAACTACTGGGTAATCTATCCACCCCTGTAATAACCTCACTGTAAAATTTGAATATATATTATTACTGGGATCAGGCTTCTTAGACTACTATCATGTATCCTTAAATTAAGCTCAGATAACTATTATTAGTAAGTAATTTTGTAACCGTTACTACTACCAGGATCAACATCGATACTACCAATAACTCCATCAATCTCTAGCGTGATCCCTGTCTCAGTAGTACCAGTTAAAAAACCTGCCGGTAAACTACTCTCTTCTAACGCTTGCTGTAAATTCTCTACCGTTACTAAGCCATCTTCACTCTCCATAACTGCGTTAACTTTCGCCTGACGCCCAATCATATCTAAATATGAACCTAGCAAGGAGCTCTTAGCATTACCCTGTATCTCTAAGGCAGTCTCTAGCGCTACCTTAGCACTTACACCTGTTGTTACAATTGTTGCCAGCGTATTTACAAAACTTAAAATCACTAAAAGTATAATTGCTAAATTTTTATTGATTAAACTTACCTTACGCTCAGCAAATGAGCCATAACTATTATCATTCTTGTCTACTTTTAAAGTATAACTAAAAAAGATAAGTACTCCTATGATTGGTATCAACAATAATAAATAATACTTTCCTCCATAACCAGCATCATGAATTCTCCTAACTAAAATACTAAAACCAAGCACCAGTGATATAATAATAGTAACTATCATCACTAAATAAGGATTGATTGATAACACAAGCGCTATCAGCTGTATGAAAATTAGCAGAGTATTGATTGTTAAAGAATAAATAAAATAAACCGACCGAGAAACTCTCCCTTGCGTATTAAATATATTTGCAAAACCATATTTAAAGATATTTAAAAAATTTCTCATACAATAATACTTCTAAAATTAACAAAAAATACAATAAACTTTACACTATAGCTATAAACCAATACTTACTCTTTTGTATATAGCGCTACGTACTCATTAGAATATATAATCGCCGAGGTATTGGAACCGTAAAAATTCTTGCATATTGTTAACATTAAATTTTTTAGCACCCTAACCGGGATTGAATAAACCTTATTATAACCTAAAGCATTATCATAAATATTTTTTAACTCTCTGTAGATATTCTCTAACCCTGCCACCGCTAACTCCAAACCTACCTCTTCCCCTTCTAACTCACCCTCTATACTATATCTCCTCATAATCACCTCTAACTGGTATTTATATCTCTCTTCAAACTCAATCTCCACCAGCGCTCGGCGCTCCTCTCTCATCTGGGTCACATACTCTACCCCTCTCTCCCGTATCTCCTCTAAAGTGTAACCCTCATTACTCCCCTCTTCTCTAAAGAAAGAAACATACTCCTCAATACACTTAGCCTTCTGATTCTCATCCTCAAAAACACTATACCTAAGCATGCGGGCTAGAAAAGTTAAATCCTCTATTAAAAAGAGATCATGATGCCCCTCCATTATTAACTTATCTAAACTCATCAATGTCTCAACCTCTAACTGAAAAATTTTTCCTATCTCTTCATCACTTAGTTTATTAAACCCTCCCATATCTGATAAGACAAACTTACCAATCTCAAAATGCATTTTCTGCTCTAACTCCATCCGATCCTCTGGCTCAATCTCCGCCACCTCAATACCTTCAGGCATTAGCGTTTCAAAAACCGGTGACTCCTCCTCGAGTACGCTAAGGATATTATCACACCGCTCCTGAAATACTACAAAATCAAAATTCTCTATCTCCTCAACAATATCTTGGAGCTCACTACTTAGATAAATATTTTCCATTTCTCTACTATCTCTCCCCTCTACCTAAAACCTTATATTACTTAGAAATCTAGCAGGAAAAACTAAATTAATTCATTGTTATTATCACTAACTATCTAACAATAAAAAGAAGAAAGGTTACATAAATGAGCATCAAATCAAATAATGAAGCAATAACAAATAACCCCATCTCGCAAAAAATCCTCATTAAGACCACTATCCCTGGTCCTCTATCTCAAGCTTTACTGGAAACCAATCGAGCTAATACCTCGGCTGGGCTCTCTGTAAATATCCCGCTTATAGTTGATTCCGCTTACCAGGCCATTATTAAAGATCTTGACGGGAATCAAATAGTAGATCTCGGCTCCGGTATCGGTGTTAACTCCGTAGGCCACTCCCATCAAAAAGTAATCAATAGCGTAGAACAGCAAATTAAAAAATTTACCCATACTAATTTCACCACCGCACCCTACTCTCTATATATCGAAGTTGCATCTTGGTTAAACCAAAATACTCCTGGCAATTTTCCTAAGAAAACCATCCTACAAAACTCAGGCGCTGAAGCCGTAGAAAACGCCATCAAGATCGCCCGTCACTATACTAAAAAACCAGCCATAGTAACCTTTGAGCACTCCTACCACGGCAGAACTAATTTAACCATGGCCCTGACCTCTAAAGTGATGCCTTATAAAGATGGCTTTGGACCTTTCGCCCCAGAGATCTATCGCATGCCTCTACCTTATCCTTATCGTTACCTCGGCGACCCAGCAACCATCGTCGAAACCTCTATCAATGAGATTAAACTTAAAATCGAAAAGGAAATCGGTTTCAATAACCTCGCCGCCATCATCATTGAGCCAATTCTTGGAGAAGGTGGTTTTATCACCCCTCCTCTAGGCTTCCTCCCCGCTCTCCAAGCTCTAGCTCAAAATAATGATACCCTCTTTATAGTAGATGAGGTGCAAACTGGCTTCGCCCGGACCGGCGCTCTCTTCGCCTCTAACCATGAAAACCTTACCCCCGATCTTATCATTACCGCAAAAGCCTTAGCCGCGGGACTCCCCCTCTCCGCCGTTACCGGCCGTAGCGAAGTTATGGACTCTTCTCATGTCGGAGGCCTCGGAGGCACCTATGGGGGTAACCCAATCGCATGTGCTGCTGCGCTCGCGGTCTTTGCTATTATTAAAGAAGAAAACCTAGTTGAACGCTCAAAAGTAATTGGCGCCATACTTAACGATCGTCTAACAGCAATGCAAAGTAAGTACCCTATCATCGGCGAAGTTCGCGGTCGTGGTGCCATGCAAGCGATTGAGTTAGTTAAACCAGGCACTAAAGATCCTCTCCCTGAAGCTGTCAAAGCCATTGTAAAAGAATGCCAAGGTAAGGGCATTCTTTTACTAACCGCTGGGACCTACAGCAATGTGATCCGCTTCCTACCGCCTCTAGTAATTGACATAGCCTTACTGGAGCAAACTCTCGCTATCCTCGATGATGCTATTTTTAATTATACTAATAATAAACTTTAAAATAAAATAATCTAGTAACAAAAAATATTTTTTAACCACCCTACTATAAGGACGTGTAGCTAAAAATTTGAACTAGTATAAATTGAATAAATTATTTTTAAGGAGTATATTTATGAGACGCATCCCTTCTTACCTTGTAATACTGGTCCTAGCTTTTGCTTTATCTAGCGGGTCGATTGCCTTCTCTAACGCCTCCAGCCCAGCCCGTAGTAATATAACCCCCTCTAAAGCTATAGCCTTGCTAACTAATAGTAATAAGGCTGCTTTAAAACTTCTCAATACTAAAGAATTTACCCTAGAAATTTATGATAGTTTACTTCCCAATGCAGGGCGCCGGATCTATGCTGTTGGAAAAAATGGTCTAACTCTAAAAGATGAAAATCTAAATACTGCTGAACGAAGAGTAATAACTGTAGGTAACACCATGTATATTTCTATAGTAGACCACGAATTTTTAGCGATGGAAAAGCAAATCATAAGTGATTTGGCTTTGGAGCAATCTGCTAATTATGCAAAAATTGATCCCAAACTAGTAGATCCAACCTACTCTATTTTATCTACTATTAAATCAGTACGAGCTCGGGCGTTAGACCTATGGCCTGACACTAATCTCACCAACATTGATAAAACTGATTTATTAACCCTTAAAACCACAAAAAGTAAAGTTAAGGGTAGGACCTCTGTAACCCAAGTACTGGATCGAAGAGATAATGGGCTTAAAGGCCAAGTAGGCTATCGAGTCATCTATACTATTATAGATAACGTTTTAGTTAAGATAGACGAGTATGGGGTTACAGGGGAATTTTCTAATAGAACCACGCTCTCGCCAAAAGCCCCAGTAATTGAGCCCCCGTTAGCACCCTATCTAGACTGGATTAAGGTCATGCAAGATAAGCGATACATCTTTGAAGAGGGATTCTGGCTTTCAAATTTAGAAAAATATTTTTTAAAATAAATTATCTCTATAATTAGTGGCCTTTAAATTGTTACTCTCTTTCCAGCAACCAAAGCAAAAAGAGTTTCCTTCTAATTAACCTATTATAGCATACTTTGACTTAATTGTCAAATCCAAAAAAAATAAATGATTATCTAAAGTAACCCTGTATAATAATTAGAATCAATAAAAGGAAGCACTATCTATACAAAAGAAAGAAAAATTACCTTTAAGAAAACTTATTCCCTTACTATTTTTTAGCCTCTCCACTTGGGATTATAAAAATATTCTGTAATTACTTCGTACTTGCTTACGCTAGTTATAACTAAATTGGTGAGATTGTAAAGGACTTAGTAGGGTTCATACTTGCTAAAAAAAAAATGCAAAAATAAATATAGCTTTACCTAAAAAGGTAAATTCAATAAGCTCTATGATAAAATGCATATTTATAAATAGTTATTCTTTATTTTTTATAGTTTAAAAAAATTTAATCCACCAACTGTAATTTTGGAGGTTTCACCTTTAAAAATATAGTTAGAGTAACCAAGATATAAATAAAATAAATTATAAAGGCTAGAACGCTAACTGAATTAGAAAATCCTAAAATGGCCTCAACAAAGTATTTCAACAAATTATTACCCTTACTAATCTCCCATACAAGCATCTCTACACCTGGTAGCAAGAAGTAACTTTGCAATTCACTCACTCCATGCATTAGTACTCCTCCGGCAATAAATATCAACGCTATACCCGTAAGACGAAAAAAAGCCTTTAAATTAATTTTTAAACTTCTCTTATATACTAGCCAACCCAGCAAAATGGCTAATGTTAAACCGGACCCGATACCTATTACAGGTAAAAAACTTTGGTTAAATGTTTTTAATTTCGCAAAAAGGAAAATTGCCGTCTCTACACCTTCGCGTATAACTGCAAAAAATACCACCAAAAAAATCGCCATATTTCCAATTTTGATAGCATTATCAGTTTTATTTTTTAAATCTACCGCGATACCATTAGCATGACTTTTCATCCAAAAAACCATCCAAGTTACCAATACGACAACAATTAGAGAGGTAACTGCCACAAACAACTCTTCAGCTTTCAAGCTTAAAACTTTTGAAAAAATACTTAATACTACCCCTATTAATAATGATATTGCTACAGCGAGCCCTACTCCCAACCATAAATAAATCACCGCTCTCTTATTACTATTTTTTACTAAATAAGAGTATATAATACCTATTATTAAGGATGCTTCTAAACCCTCTCTCAAGGTTATCAGTAAGGTACTAATCATAACTTTACTATCACCTAAAATTAATCTTAGGCATTGATATATAATATTATTACGAAGATAAAATTAGAATATTATCTATCTAACAAATTTTTACTCGCTTCGTATTTAAAACCTTTTTTCTTAAAAGCTAAGGCATTTAACGCCTCTAAGACTACCCGGTTCGCTAATATCGCTGTGATGTCAGCGTGATCAAAAGCTGGCGCCACCTCAACGATATCTAATCCAATCACTGGTAGTTCTAAACAAATACGCCTAACTGCTTCCAGTAACTCTCGACTAGTAAGACCTCCTGGTTCTGGAGTACCAGTTCCAGGCGCCATTCCTGGATCTACTACATCTATATCTACCGATAGAAACACCCCATCACAATCCATTGTTAAAATGCCAAAAGATTCGTCGAGCACTTCGTCTAACCCTCTTTTATGAATCTCAGTCATCTCGTAAGAACGCATTCCTTGATCACGCATCCAAGTTAAAGTTAAGTCATCCGGCCAGTAACCCCTTAATCCAACCTGCAAAAATCTATCACCCCGTACCATGCCTGATTCTATCAACTCTCTCATCGGGGTACCATGACCTACTAATGCGCCTAACTGTGAATCCGCAGTGTCAGCGTGTGCATCAAAATGAATCATAGAAACTCTTCCCTTGCCTCTGTGATTACCAATCCCTCGTACATCCGCCGAAGATACAGAGTGATCTCCACCCAATACTACCACAAATGCCCCACTTCGCGAAACCTTCTCGCAAGCCTCCTCTAATACCTTCAACGATGAAACTAGATCAACCCCTGGCATAAGTAAATCTCCCGCGTCATAAACTTTAAGTTCTTTAAGTGCATCAACCCTCAGCGCCAGATGAGGTCTCTCTCCATCGTGGGGCAAGTAATCTCCAGCCCTAATAGCTTGGGGACCAAATTTTGCCCCGCTCCGGTAAGATGTACCAGAATCTATCGGCGCCCCAATAATTATTACATCCGCATCACTAAATGTAGAAGGGTCATCCAAATCGCAACTCGGGATACCAAGAAATGTAAAAGCCGGACAATATAGATTCCCTAACTTACTCATCCATAATGATTATTTTAAAATGGTAAAAAAACATTAAAGTAGTAACTAATTATAACATATAAGCTATAAAAAGAAAAATCAAAAAATATTTATTTTTTGGGAATCTTTCTAAGCCTAATCCTGTTATACTAAATAGGAAAGGATTATACACCATGGAAAGCCAGGAAAACCCCAATAATCAAGAGAACAAGTCAGCGCTAGAAAGTTATGGCATCGATCTTACCGAGCGAGCTAAAGCCGGAAAACTAGACCCGGTAATTGGCCGAGACGCCGAGGTCCGCCGTGTCATCCAAGTTTTAAGTCGACGCACTAAGAATAACCCAGTCTTGATAGGTGAACCCGGGGTTGGAAAGACCGCCATAGTGGAAGGACTTGCCCTCCGTATCGCTAGTAACGATGTACCTCTAGGCCTAAAGGATAAGCGTGTCATCTCTCTGGATATGGGCGCCCTCATCGCCGGCGCTAAGTTTAGAGGTGAGTTTGAAGAGAGACTTAAAGCCGTCCTCGACGAAATTAAAGCTGCCGAGGGTGAAATAATTACCTTCATCGATGAACTCCATACCGTCGTCGGCGCTGGTGGTATGGGCGGAGCTATGGACGCTGGCAATATGCTTAAACCTCTCCTTGCTCGAGGTGAGCTCCATATGATTGGTGCTACCACCTTAGATGAATACCGTAAATATATCGAAAAGGATGTCGCCCTTGAACGTCGCTTCCAGCAGGTTCTCGTTAGTGAACCCTCCGTCGCAGATACTATTACCATACTCCGTGGTCTTAAAGAAAAGTATGAAGCCCACCACAAAGTCTCCATCAGCGATGGTGCCCTAGTAGCTGCCTCAGTCATGTCCGATCGCTATATTAACAATCGCTTCCTTCCTGATAAAGCGATCGACCTTATCGATGAAGCCGCCTCCCATCTCCGCATGGAGATTGACTCCTCTCCCGAAGAGATCGATAAACTCTCTCGCGCTGTTGACCGCTTAAAGATGGAGGCCTTCGGGTTAACTAAGGAGAAAGATGATTTTTCTAAAGACCGTCTCACTAAAGTTAAAGCTGAACTAAAGATTGAGGAAGAAAAATTATCCACCTTAAAAGCACTCTGGGAGAAAGAAAAAGCCTCCCTCGATCATCTCGGGGCTCTAACCTTTGAACTCGAACAAGTAAGAGCTAAAGCTGAATTAGCCCAAAGAGAAGGCGATCTTGAACTCGCCGCCCGTTTACTCTATGGTCGCCTCCGTGAAATCGAAAGTGAAATCGCTAGCGCCAAGCTCCAAAACGATAGCCTAAGTAAGATGGTTAAAGAAGAGGTCACCGCTGATGATATCGCTGAGGTTATCTCCGCTTGGAGTAAGATTCCTGTAGGTAAACTCCTTCAAGGAGACGCTACCCGTCTTCTCGAACTCGAGTCCAGCCTTACCCAAAGAGTTGTAGGGCAATCCCGAGCTATTACCGCTGTAGCTGACGCCCTTCGCCGCTCTCGTACCGGATTAAGTGATCCCGGTCGCCCTACCGGTACCTTCCTCTTCCTCGGACCTACCGGTGTAGGTAAGACCGAGCTCGCCAAATCCCTCTCCGCTCTGATCTTTGATGATGAGAAAGCCATGATCCGCATCGATATGTCCGAATACGGAGAAAAGTTCTCTACCTCAAGACTCGTAGGAGCCCCTCCAGGTTATGTAGGCTATGAAGAGGGCGGTCAGCTCACTGAAGCTGTTCGTCGTAGACCTTACTCTGTTATCCTCCTCGATGAGATTGAAAAAGCCCACCCGGAGGTCTTTAACCTTCTCCTCCAAGTCTTTGATGATGGCCGTTTAACCGATGGTCAAGGCAAGATTGTCGACTTTAAAAATACCATCATCATCATGACCTCCAATCTCGGCTCCGCGATTTTAACTGACCTAGATCGTAATCCTAATGAGGATAAAGCTAAACTCGATGAACTCTTAAAGCAATACTTTAAACCCGAATTTCTTAACCGTATCGATGACATCATCACCTTTGACTCTCTGAAAGAAGAAGATATTATTACCATAGCCAAGCATCTTATCAATGATGTTGAATCTCGCCTCAGTGATCAAGATATAAAAATTAACCTCGCTCCCTCTGCTTATCAATGGCTCTCCATTCAAGGCTACGACCCACTCTACGGTGCTCGCCCTCTAAAAAGGTTAATTCAAAAAACCATCATTGATCCGATTGCCTTAAAAATTCTTAAAGGTGAAATCGCTCAAGGTCAAACCCTTCTCATTGAGAGTAAAGATAACCTCTCACTAACTTTAACGACAAGTTAAAATGGACTCTTACTAATGGATTCTCTAAAATTTTTATCTTACTAGCTACTTAACAGTATAATT
>Ga0114968_10002224_pt1 | contig 14949 bp, 12 predicted proteins | sample M_130807_EF_Meta_FD_87020 | JGI IMG/M metagenome (GOLD analysis project Ga0114968, IMG submission 87020) | Freshwater microbial communities from Lake Montjoie, Canada to study carbon cycling - M_130807_EF_MetaG | ecosystem: Environmental > Aquatic > Freshwater > Lake | place: Lake Montjoie... | reverse complement strand
GCACTCGACAAAAGCGCAGCACTCGAACCGGGTAAATTTTATGATCTCACTTTCAATTTCCAGCCAGACGACCAAATTATTCCAGCGGGTCACAAATTAGGGTTGCTTATTTTCTCCAGTGACCCTGAGTTCACGCTCAAGCCCAAAAAAGGGACGCAGTTAACGGTAAACTTAGCCGAGACCTGGGTAGAATTAATGGTGGTTGATTGAGTCCTCCTCGGCAACATACTCCTTCAAAGTCCAAGAAATCAAGAGGTAAGTTGCCAAAGCAAGCAAGGCCGCGATGAAAAATGGCGTACCCAAGCCAATGTTGGAATTCGGGACACTCGTTTTGAAATTGTAATAAAACCACATGAAGAAAGGCGGCCCGATGATTTCGGCAAGGCTCATGAGGCTCGTGAAAATGCCTTGGAGTTCGCCTTGTTCATTGCTTTGTACTTGACTAGAGACAATGGAGCGAATGGAGGGGTCCACGATGCCCGTGAGTGCATATGGGAGAATAATGGCGTACATCATCCAGCCATGGGTAATGAGCCCCATGCCGATCAAGACGAAGATGGAGAGGAAAAGACCAAGTTTAGCGGCGTTTTTCTGACCGATTTTGGAGACAATTTTACCGGTGAGGCCACCCTGAACCACACCGAAACAAACGCCAACTACAGCGAGGGAGATGCCGACTTCTTTAATGGTCCAGCCGAATTTTTCCATTGAATAGAAGTTCCAGGTGGAATGCACACACATGGTGGTGAGCACGGTCAGAAACGAAACCAAAAAGAGGTATTTTAATTTTTCGAAGCGCTTGAGATGCTGGAGTGCACCAAAAGGATTGGCGCGCTTGAGCTCGAACTTGCGGCGGTTCTCTTTGGGTAAAGATTCCTTTAAAACGATCAGGCCATAGATGAAATTAGCCATCGAGAAAAAAGCGGCCACTAAGAATGGTGTTCGCGAACCGAAGTCGGAAAGCAGGCCTCCGATTGCGGGGCCAATTACAAAGCCAATGCCGAATGCAGCGCCAATCATGCCAAAATTCTGAGCGCGCTTCTCTGGGGTGGAGATATCGGCAATATACGCCGAGGCCGAGGTAAAACTGGCACCAAAAATACCAGAAATGGCACGACCTAACACCAACCAAAATAAATCTGGGGCATAATACATGACTAAATAATCCAGGCTCATGCCGAGCACGGAAATCAATAAAATCGGGCGGCGACCGAAGCGGTCACTCAGGTTACCGATGAGTGGTGAAAACACAAATTGCATGAAAGCATAAGCCCCCATGACCCAACCAAAATACTGCGAGGCCTTGCCCAACGGAACGTGGGCTGTTTCTGAAATCAGCGTCGGAAACGAGGGAATAATAATGCCCAATCCAATAGAGTCTAAACAGATGGTGATGAGGATAAAAATGAGGGCGGATTTGGGGTTAATGGCTTGCATAGGACTTGAATTGGAGCGCAAGTTACTAACTTATCTACGATTCCGTAAATCTACGCCCTCAGTTTCTCAAATAGTCCGTACCTTCAACTCAATGAAACCCGAAGCGCTCCAAACAAATGCTATAGCTGCATTTGCAGAACAATTTATCAATCAAACGAATCAATCCATCTTCCTGACCGGTAAGGCCGGAACCGGAAAAACAACCTTGCTGCGCAAAATCATGGCTTCAACGCACAAAAATGCGGTCATTGTAGCGCCAACGGGTATTGCTGCGCTCAATGCAGGCGGGGTTACCATCCATTCGTTTTTTCAGCTGCCCTTCTCGGGTTTTATTCCGGAATTTGGCGCGCAGGCTGCTTTTACCGACACCGTCAAGTTTGAAACCAAAGATACCTTGCTGCGCCATTTTACTATGAACAAAACGCGGCTCAAACTCATCAGAAACATTGAGTTGCTCATTATAGACGAAGTGAGCATGCTGCGCGCAGACCTCCTAGACGCCATCGACTGGACGCTGCGCAACGTGCGGGGCATTCATCAGCCTTTTGGCAATGTGCAGGTTTTGTTTATCGGCGACCTCCTGCAGCTTCCGCCGGTGGCCAAACAAGAAGAATGGCAGGTGCTGCGTCAATATTACAACGGTATTTTCTTCTTTCACGCCAGGGTTTTGCAAGAAATACAACCCATTTACATCGAGCTGAGCACTATTTACCGCCAGCAAGACCAACAATTTATCCAGCTGCTCAATCAACTGCGCAACAATCAAATTACCGCAGCAGACCTCAGCATCCTCAATCAATATGTCAAGCCCGACTTCGATGCCACCAAAGAAGAGGGCTACATTACCCTCAGTACCCACAATTCAAAGGCCGACCTCCTCAATGTAAAGGCACTAGAAGCTCTGAAAGAAAAGGAATGGCACTACGAAGCCGAAATTACTGGCGACTACCCCAAGCACCTTTACCCTATAGAACCCACGCTGGCACTCAAACTCGGCGCGCAGGTCATGTTCATCAAGAACGACAACTCCCTTGAGAAGCAATATTTCAATGGCAAAATGGGCAAAATTCAATCGCTCAGCGAGCAAGAAATTACCGTGTATTTTCCAGAAGAAAAAAAGACCATTAATGTCGAGAAATTTGAATGGAACAACATCCGTTATGTGCTCAATGCCAGTACCGGTGCCATTGAAGAGGAAGTCATTGGTACCTTTGTGCAGTATCCGCTCAAACTAGCATGGGCCATTACTGTTCACAAAAGCCAGGGGCTCACTTTTGACAAAGCTGTACTGGATGTATCAGACGTTTTTGCACCCGGCCAAGCATATGTAGCACTTTCACGTTTGCGCACTTTGGATGGTTTGGTCTTGAAACAAGCCATGCGCATGAACGGGCTTTCCAATGACCAACAAGTCATGGCCTACAGTCAAAACAAGGCCGACGAAGCCCAATTGCCCGCCGTACTCGAACAACACACCAAAAACTACCTCCTCCAGACCCTCAGCCAAGCCTTCGACTGGTACACGCTGCGCTCCAAATGGAGTATGCACGAAGCTTCTTACCAAGCCTTGGGTGCCAAAAGTGAAAAAACCAAAAATAAAAGCTGGATTGCACTGCAAAATCAGGTCATCCAAGCCAGCAAAGAACCCGCAGAAAAGTTCATCAGGCAGTTGACCAATATCTTTGCCAAACCTGAATTTGATCCGCAATTCATCAAAGACCGCGTATTGGCCGCCTACCACTATTTCTACCCCCAATTAGATGGCGTGTTGCTCTCCAACCTACGCAAAATTGCCGAACTCAGCCGGATCAGCAAAACGAAAAGTTACGCGGAAGAACTCGAAGAACTTGACGACATCCTGACCGAAACCATCCTGCAATTAAAGAAAATACGCATCCTCATTGAAGCGGTTGCCAACGGAGAAGAAATCACCAAAAACAGCGTTTGGAATTCAGAAATTACGCAATACAAATTGTCAAAAATTGCAATCGTGAAACAAGAACTCCAACAAGTTCCTTCGCTACTCGACGACCCCAACGACGACGACCACTCCTTCTTGAAAACCACCAAAAAACTAAACCCAGACAAAAAAGAAAAGAAAAGCACCCAAGAAAAAACGCTCGAATTGCTCGAGCAAGGGCTCGATGCCGCACAAATTGCCCGCGAAAGGCAGCTGTCGGTGCAAACCATCAATAGCCACTTTGCCTACCTCATCAGAGCCGAAAAAATCGAACTTTCAGATGTCATGAACCCCAAACGCATCAATGAGCTCGAAGTCATGTTCGAGGGCTTTGAGGGCACTTCCCTCAATCCACTCAAAGAAAAATTGGGGTCAAAAGTCACCTGGGATGAGCTCAAATTATTTCAGGCGGGAATGCGGCACTAAAAAAGTTTATTTTTTTCAATCCTAACTCCAACTATTTCCTATATATTTTCGTCTTTGCTGCGACTAAACTCCTCATTATGAAAAATACTTTACTTTATTTCAACCTTTGCTTTGCTTTGACACTAGCTTCGTTTCAGAGTTTCGGACAAATCGTACAGGCTGAAAGCTTTGATGCCACCCAGTTTTTACCTACTGGCTGGACAGCTGTCGGCACGGCTCCAAACTGGGCAAGGGTCACTACGCTTTCTACTCCACTTACCGGAGGGCCACATTCTGGTAATGGAATGGCTCGTTTGCGTATTCCAAACAATAGCACCGCTGCCTCTATCACCGAGACAATCTCAAGTCCGGCTTTTGACTTGAGCGGGCGAGGCACCAATGCTGCACCTATGAGTTTCTGGATTTATCGCGACTCTTTGGTTCCGGCCAACGCAGACAGCATTGCCGTTTATGTCAACACCACTGCATCGTTAACAGGAGCTACTGAAATTGGTAAAGTAGCAAGAAACCGCAGCATAAACACGCCCGACACACAACCGCTCAATGGTTGGTACCAATATACTTTTGACATTCCTCTTTCATTTGCAGGTACAACAAACTATATTTTGTTCCAGGGTACAATTTATGGTCCAGGCAATACCGCAAGACGCATCGTCATCGACGACGTCAATTGGACAGAATTCACTCCTGCATGTACCGGAACGCCAACTCCAGGGTCATTAAGTGCACCTACCACTACGTTTTGTGGAGGCCAAGGAAACACCACCATTTCCTTGACAAACGCGGCCTCTGGTACTGGAATCAACTATACTTGGTACACTTCTTCCAATCAGGCTGGGCCTTATGTGGCACTGACTAATTCCGGTTCAACATGGCTTACCGGCAACCTCAATGCCACACAATATTATTACGTTCAAGTCAATTGCAGCGCTTCTGGGTTAGCTGCCAATACCGATACCCTTGCTATTGTTGTCAATACCGCTCCGCTACCTGTTGTGAGCATCACAATGGCAAACGACACCATCTGCCAAGGAGATACGCTCACTTTAAATGCGTTAGGAGCCCTAACTTATACTTGGTCTACGCAACAAAACCCAACTCTAGGAACAGGAGCTAGCATCGCTGTTTCACCAATGAATTCTACTACCTACACCTTGGTTGGTATCGATGCCGCCGGCTGTCCGTCCGCCCCAGTTTCTCAGGCCATTGTCGTTGGCCGCAAGCCTATTATCAACAATTTAACTAATACAAACACCAATCTTTGTAACGGAGGTAGCAGCACCTTAACTGTTCAGGCTACAAGTGGTGTAGGTGGCCCTGGTGGCGGTGGCGTAACACTCAGCTATAATTGGGCACCAAATGTTGGGAATACAGCATCTGTGACAGTAGCTCCAACACAAACCACTTTATATACAGTTACGGTTATTGGACAGTATGGCTGTTCAAGTTCCGACACTACCACTGTTGTTGTTGACCCAACTTTAGTTAGTCCGACTGTTACGCTTAACCAAGACAGCATCAATGTATGCCAAGGACAAGCTACAACAATAGATCTCATGGCTATAAGTCCTAATTCAGGAATTGTTTACGCATGGTCTTCTAACGGACAGCCCCTAACCGAGACAACTCCAAATTTAAGTGTTACGCCTGGTAATCAAACAGCGAGTTATACAGTCAGTGTTACCGACCAATCCAACGGCTGCAGCTCGACAGCAACTGCCATTATCTACGTCAGAGCAACGCCAAACGTGAATGCAACCACGACCACACAAACGGTTTGTGCAAATGGATCTGGTGTTGTGAATGCTCAAGTATTTGCGGGCCCTGGAGGAAATCTAAACGGATATACTTTTGCATGGACACCAAACGGTGCTACCACACAACTAGCTACAGTAACACCTACCCAAGACACCTACTACACAGTAGTCGTAACTAGTCCGTATGGTTGTTCAAACACTGATTCCGTTCAAATTTTAATCGATTCAACACTGACGAGCCCTAGCATAACGGTGGCTGCAAGTACGACTGTACTTTGCTCAAACAACCTACTTCCAATTGATCTAATTGCAACTACCGATGCAGTGAATCCTAACTTTCAATGGACACCAAATTTCATCAATCAAAACAGTTCAACAATTACAATCAACCCACAAAACAACATCAATGTAACGGTTACTGTTAGCGATCAAAACGGTTGTACATCTGCTTCGGGTATTTCGATTCAAGTTTTTGCACCGCCAACAGCAAATTCCACTTGGGTATCTAGCCCCAATAATGTAGTTGATTTCTCAAATACCTCTCTGAATAGTACTACTTACAGTTGGGATTTCGGAGATGGTTCTTTTGGTACAACCGAAAATCCAAGTCATTCCTATCCTAGTGAAGGAAGCTGGAATGTCACTTTAATTGCCAGCAATGCAGGTTGTTCAGATACTACTAATTTTGTTGTCAATAGTAGCGCAGCTGGAATCAATACAATTACTTGGTCAGTAGACTACTACCCAAATCCAGTGCAACAAAGCTTGACAATTGATTCGCCAGCAAATCTTGCGCTAAGATTACTAGATATGTCAGGAAAAGTTGTCATTCCAACCCTTCAAATACAAGGAAAAAGTCAGTTAGATCTTTCTGAACTTCAACCAGGGATTTACTTCATCGAGTTTACAAAAGATCAGCAGAGCATCATTAAACGCATTGTGAAAGAATAGCGAAAGTCTTCTAACTAATTAGGAACCCCGACACTTGTGTTGGGGTTTTTTATGTCCACTTATATACCACCGCATTGATATTCATTCCGGCACCTACCGACGCCAAAATAATGACATCACCTGTGTGGAGTTTGTGCTCAGGATACTCGCCACGGACCACCGCATCCAGTAGTGTCGGTACTGTTGCCACCGAACTATTTCCACACAAATGGATGTTCATGGGCATGATATGTGCGGGGCGCTCGGCGCGGTAGAGTCGGTAAAAGCGGTCAATGATCGCTTCGTCCATCTTTTCATTGGCCTGATGAATAAACACCTTCTTGACGTCTTCTATCGCTACACCGCTTTTATCCAAGGCCAGCTTCATGGCAGCAGGCACTTTGGTCAGGGCAAACTCATAGATTTTTCTGCCCTGCATTTTGATGTATTTCTCGTGGATGTGGTGCTTGGAGTTCAAGGAGGGGCCATTGTTGAGAAAATACGCCTCGTCTTTGGTGAAGGTCTGGGTGGCGTGAGCCAAAATGCCATGCTTATCATCATTGCCGCCCGCACTTAAGATGCACGCTCCGGCACCATCGGCAAATATCATGGAGTCGCGATCGTGCGGATCTACTACCCGGCTTAGGGTTTCTGAGCCAATCACCAAACAATTTTGCGCCGCTCCGGCCTTGATGAATAAATTGGCCTGAATGAGCGCTTCGATCCAACCCGGGCAGCCAAAAAGCATGTCGTAGGCCACGCAATTAGGATTGGAAATCCCGAGCGCATGTTTCACGCGCGAAGACAGCGCAGGCAACATATCTAAATGATTCGAGGCAAAGCGCACGTCGCCAAAATTATGTGCAAAAATGATGTAATCAATGGTCTCGACATCTATACCCGCAGCGGCAATAGCGCGTTGGGCTGCTATAATCCCTAAATCAGAATTAGTTTGTTCTTTTTGGGCGTAGCGCCGCTCATGGATACCCGTGATTTCCTTGAATTTCTCAATGATCACTTCATTGCTGTCTTCAAAAGGCTGGTCGATATCTTTGTAGAAACGATGCGAAATAAAATCCTGGTTGGTCATGCGAAGCGTCGGCAAGTAGCTACCGAGGCCTTTGATTACTGCTGGCATAGTTACGTCGGTTTAGGACGTAAATGTAGCAATTTATTTGACTTAGTGTAATTTATACACTAAGCTTCATTAAAATTTATACATGAACCCCGTCAACAAGCCCAAAGATTGATAGCGATTGACAACCAGCCCGTTATCAACAAGCGCGCCCAAAGTCCGGCGGTAAACTGGCGTACACGTGACAAGGAGTTGAGGCGTCAGGTGGTATTGCAGCTCCACTTGTCCAATCAAGGTACCGGCTATTTGTTTGGCATTGGCGAGCGCCACACCATTGATCTGTGGCTGAATATAAGTACCCTCTGTGGAGAGACCTTTGCCTAAAGCCACGCCAGCAAAAGGAACCAGCTGCACTTTACCAAGGTCAAAAGAATAGCCCAAGAGTAACGGCACATTCACATACCTATAACGATTGGTTCCGCTCACCGAGATGACCTCATATTGGAGTTGCTCACCCCATTCAAAATACTGCAAGCCTGTTTGCAGCTGCCAACGGTCATAACTAAGCCCATAGCGCAAGCTGAAATCCCAGCTACTGGTTTGGCGCTCGCCAATCTCGCGTTCAGTCCTGAATTGCTTCAACTCAGTTGCAGTGTATAGCGGGGCGCTTGTAGGCACCTCAAAACTCGAGAAAATACCACTCGCACCAAATTGCAAACCAAGCAGGTGTTGAACGCGTTTTTTTACTGCGGTCACTTCATTTTGTATAACGGGCAGTGGTAGATAAACTGAAATAGCACTGTCTATTGGATGATCGTCCGAAAGTAAAATGGGATTAATAACATACACATCTTGCTGCGCGTCAATCATACCAGTTGCAGGAGCCCCGACCTTGGTAGTAGGAGATGAAAACGTGGTGGATGTTGAAATAGCGGATGAAGTTGAAGGTGAGGATTTTTTTGATGACGTATTGCTTGTTGAAGTATTGCTTGTTGAAGTTTCTGATTTTGTTGAAGCAATTGATGATGAAGCGTTGCTTTTTGATAAAGATGCGCTAGCTGTTGATTGTGAGGTAGATAAAGGTTTGATTCGAGTAAGCGCTGCCGATTTATTCGGAGCCTTAGATTTGGCGGATGTGGGAACCCATAAAAAATAAGTACCTGCTAAAACGACAGCCCCGAGTGCGGAGAATACCCACCAGGCCAAAAGTGGCTTCCGGCGTTTTTTTTCGAGCGCATCCAAGCGCGCTTCGAGGTCTTGCAAAAAAGCAGGGCTCGGGCTTTCATGGATGCTGTCTTGGAGACCTGAAAAAAGATTATCCAACGGATCTTTGACTTGGTTTTTCATGGGTAAGATCAATTAATTCACGTAATTTTTTGCGCGCCATTTTGGTGTGCCACTTGGAGGTTTCTTCCGTGACGCCCAATTGCTGCGCGATTTCTTTATGGCTGTAGCCTTCGATGGCAAAGAGATTGAACACCAAACGGGCGGGTTCGTTTAATTGCAAAAGAAGGTTTTGGAGTTGTTCGTGGGTAAAAATGGCATCGGTCTGAAAGTCGGGAGCGCCGCGCTCTTCTACGGGTGCATCGAAGCGATAGAGCTCGTTGTAGCGTTTGTTGCGGCGGTATTCGTCGATAATTTCATTGGAAATGATGCGCTTGACCCAACTCAAAAAGCGGCCAGTTTCATATGATCCAAGATTGACAATGACTTTGACGTAGGCATTATTGACGACCGTCATTTGTTCGTCGGTGTTTTGGTAATAGCGGCGCGCTGCCGAAATCAAAACCGGATAACACAACTGATATAAAGTCAGTTGCGCTCTGCGCTCGCCCGCTTGCACGGCTAAAAGCAGGTGTTTGTCGGGTTCTGAATTCATAGAAGCGTTGTGCACAACCTAAGGTAACGTAAAAACTTGACTTATGGTGTAGTGTAACTTTTCATCTCCGTTAATTGTCTCAATAAGGCAAGATTTAATCATTCCACTTAAAACCAAACCCTATGAAAATCTATTCTATTATCCTGCTGCTGATTTTACTTCCTTTCACCAACTGGGCACAATTCAGCAATACAGCAGATGAACTCGAATTCAGAAACCCAGCGTATCATTCAGATGCGCGCGTGTATGGCGAAGGGTATCAAGCCAGCTCCCTGAACACCAATTTTGCATACATGGGTTTCAATTCCCTCTATAATACAAATTACCAAGGTGCACTGCGCTTTCAGCAAAGTATGGGCAAATGGAAATTTGGTTTCCAAACAACGCAAACCGGGATGGAATCGTATTTTAACAATACCGTAATTGGCCTCACTTTAGGCAGAGATTTTGCCATCAATCGGGATTGGAGCATCAGGCCTGCTATCGGTCTCAATTACGATCGCATGCGCTTTGAATCACCTTTTATAGATTTAATTACCGACAAATATCAACTAGTAGATTTAGACTTAGGCTTTCAGCTACGATATAAAACTTGGCAATTATTTAGTGCCGTTCATTCAATTTATTCCTCAAAAGTGTACATTGAAAACGGAAATACGGAGCCATACTACCTCCCCAACTACGCTAGATTACATATTGGCCTTCAAAAATCGTTTCAAATCGATAGCCTGCAGCGCATAGATGCCGCAGTCATTTTTGACAATTTCCAAGGGTTTCAAAACCTGAATACATCAGTGAGCTATTTGCGAAATACCCATCATTTTCTTTTAGGTTATGGGTACCGTCAGTTGAATTTAGGTTATGGTAAGCAATTTGCTAGCGCACATCAAGTCATGTTGAGTTTGAACCTGAATCAACCGAGCTTACTGAGCCATTCACTCAAATACGGTGTGCAACTGAAATATAAATGGCAGCTCATGCACAAGCCTGCAACCCGTAAATTTACCGGAACACCTGCATTTTAGGATACTAAAAATCAAATTATTGCGTTAAGGGCAAATGCGGATTTTACTTTTGACTTTGCTCCTGCTATCCGAAAAGGCAGCGGCACAGTTTTGGCAGCAAAAAGCCACATTTCCGGGCATGGCCCGCGACGACGGCGCACAATTCAGCATTGGCAGCCTGCACTTTTGTGGCACGGGGCGCGGTAGCGATTTTGGTTGTACCCGTGATTTCTTTGTTTACGACTCCTACAATTGCACCTGGAATTCCGCTGCACCGCTGCCCATTTGGCAAGAGAGACAATATGCCAGCGCCTTTAGTTACCAAGAAAAAGGCTACATTTTGGGTGGGGAGAATTGCAACGGCTATTATTTCAACACTTTTTGGCGTTATGCTCCTCTATCAGATACCTGGGACCCCATGCCTGAATTTCCAGGAACAGGCCGCGCCGGAGCGCAACATTTTTTGATTGGCGCCGATCTATACTGGGTTGGCGGACGCACTGCGACCGGAATCCTCAACGAAGTATGGTGTTTTCACTTCAATACCAACCAATGGGAACAACTCGGTAACCTACCCTTCAACGGCATTTGGCGTGGAATCGGCTTTAGCAATCAAACCAATGGTTTTTTGGCGGGCGGGCGCACGGATGAAGCGAACCAAACCGGATGGAATACAGATACCTGGCTTTACGACCCACAAAACGACCACTGGAGCAACTGCAGCGCTCAACTCAACTTGGGCAGTCGGATGTATATCGGCAGTGCGCAAGCAGATACACTCTTGTTTGTTTTTGGAGGCGTCGACATCAATGATAACGTGCTCAGTAGTTTGGAGAGAATCAATTTAAATACCTACCAAAGCGAGCTACTTTTACCCTTTGCCGCAAGCCCCAGGAAAGGCTGCATGGCGTTTGTGGGCAATGGTTATTTTCATCTTGCCACAGGCATAGCTGGCAATGACCGCCTCAATGAGACCTGGCGTTTGGCGTATAGTCCAGAAGCAGATGTCAGCGAAAATGATTTTTTTGAGGTGTACAACCTGCTGCAAGACGCCTCATTGCTCGTGCGCATCCATCCTATTTTGATAGGTGAACAATTAAGGATTCGAGATCTACAGGGTCGGGTCTTGCAAACCTTGGAGCTCAGCCAAACCGAACACCTGATCTCCATTGCTGATTTTCCAGCGGGCACCTATTTTGTTGAGGTTCTGGGATATAATCAAAAATGCCAGCGCTGATTAAGGTAGGCTTACGGAAATCAGCTTGCCTTTATAGTTGTAGGTGAGTTGCCCTGTGGAGATCTCAAATTCAGCGCCCTTCCACACACTTGGAGTTTGGAAAACTTGCTCGGCCACTCCGCTATTTAAATCCACTCGATATATAACGAAATGAAAATTCGTTGGTGCCAGCACATACAGTGTATTGTCCACGGGGTCTAGCAGCGGTTCTAGACGCTTTAAACTGTGAATGCCTTTGCTTTTGTAAGTGATTTCTTTGGAGCCACAAACAAGTCCATACATCGAAAGTTTGGTGATGCGCTGCGCTTGAGCAGTAACGGCGATCAAGGTATCGGCCCGATGAAAAAGCAGCGGATTGAACGCCGTTGGCGGGCGGTCGGCCACAAAAAGATTTTTGCGGTATTGCGGCATTGGAGAACGGTAAAAACTCGGATTGAGTCCGCGGTAATGGAACACGCCTGGGCTCACACGGTCAAAAGCGTTGATCATTATGTAGGTACCATAGGTATTTCTTACTGAATTACTTGAAATGAGCCAAGGTGCAATGCGTATGTTGTCGCTAATGCGGTTCAAGTTGAGCTTTACGCTTAAAGGATCTTGGATCCAGTCACCAACCTCATAAAACGCAATATGAACGAATTGATCAGCCGGAAAAAACGCCGGACGGTAAAAAGACTCGTTATTGAAGTCGGCAGGATACTCAGGCAAGGCTTCTGTTCCGTACATCAAATTCATGATCACGAGCGTTTGTTCGTCGATGAGCGCACTCAAAGAATAACCATTCGACTGCAAAGACCAAGTCAGCGGCTGAATATGAAGTTGCGCGCAGGCCAAGGGCAGGTCAGCTCTATACAAGAGATCGGAATTGTTTTTCGAGAGCGCTATAGATCTTAAGTCTTTTAAGGAAGACCAAGCGCAGTATCCTTCTAAAACAGAATGCTGTTTGAATATGGCTTGATCAAATGGTTTAAAAAACAGGGGTGTTGGAGTTAACTTTTCTTGACTAAAATTCTTTTTGTTCATTGTTGCCGGCGCTTGGATTGAAGTAGACTTTTTTGCATCTTTTTTGCGCTTGGCAGGCTGCTTTGCAAATAACACAAGTAGTAGCCCAACCAAAGCCAAGCCCGATGCCGTCCAAAAGATCCACTTTTTAACTTTTTGCTGTAAGCGCACGCGGCGCAATTTGCGCTCAAAAAGCGGCCAGGTATCTTTCGCTAGGGCCTCTAATGATTTTGGATTAGTCATGGCTCAGTTGATTTTTAAGAATGTGTTTGGCCGTTTTCAAATGCCAACGAACGGTCTGTACGTTCATTTTTAAGGCGCTCGCAATTTCTTGCGGTTTTTGTTGCTCATAGACATAGCAGCTGAACACAAAGCGCGTCGTCGGACTCAGTTTAAAGAGGACCGACTCTACCTTTTGCAGTTCTATTTCTAAGTCGAGCTGTCGGTCAAAATCGGGATCTAGCGGAATTTCGTGTTTGGCTTCAAAAGAGAGCCAGCGCCATTTGTGTTCTCGCCGGTATGAATCGATCAGTTCATTTCTTAAAATCACAGCTAGCCAGGCCTCCATAGAAGTGCCGGGCTTGAATTGCGAAAGATTTTTGAGCGCTTTGAGCTGGGCATTGTGCACAGCCGTCATTTGCTCGGCTTCCTCCGAAAAAAAACGGCTTGCTTGCCGCATCAAAGCAGGAAAGGTATGCAAATACCAATCTTTCAGCACTTTTGGATCTTGTGCTTTTAAGCTGTTGAGATACGGGGCGTCGGTGTGCATGCGGGTAGGTTCTGTACGCTAACGACTGCTGCCCACAAAATGAGGTGGTTATTTTTGCAGTTTTTGCGCACGTGCATCAAAACGCATCAAGAGCAACACGCAAAGCAAGATGGTTGCAAAGACCAAATGTGCGGTTTGAACAAGGCCTGGCATGTCTGCATAAGCCAAGGCGACGCCTGTGCTCAGTTCGAGCGCTAGGACATAAAAGGCCACATTGATGCGGCCATAATGCCAGACTTTGCGGTTCTGCCAAAACAAATAAGTGAGCAAGATCAAAACCAACCAACTGAAGCTGCGGTGGATAAAAAATGGCATGCCAAGTTGCTCAATCCATTCGGCGCGGCTGTAGCCTTTTTTTACCAAAGCGTCAATGGCCTCACGCACTTGGGTACCCAAGAACATTTGGTAAAAAGTAATCGCTAAGATGAGCCAACTCAAGAGTTGGAAAGATTGATTTTGTGGAATATCTGTTCTGTTTTGCCGACGCAATTGATGGATAAAATACAACTGTAAACCAATAATGACTAAAGCAAAAAACAAGTGAACGGTGATGGTCCAGGGAACGAGGTTGGTGGCTACAACAATAGAACCAAACCAGGCCTCGAAGCCCATCAGGACCAAATTAAGCCCCGTGAGCAGCAGCCATTTTCTCTTTCGATAGTAGAGTAAAAGCCAGCCAAAACTGATCAACATGGTGTTTCCTGCCAAGAAACCTGCGAGGCGGTTGATGTATTCGATCCAGGTTTTGCGCGCATTGAAGTCTTCTTCTACATATACACTTGGGTCATTTTTGATTTTTTGAGCCGTTTGATTCAAACCTATTTTTTGTAAAAAAGCACAAAATTTTTCTACTTTTTTTTGACGCTTGAGCAAGTAAGCCTCGCGGTAATCGGTAGGCAACTCAGTAAGTTCGGTGGGTGGAATCCACTTGCCAAAGCACTTAGGCCAGTCTGGGCAACCCATCCCGCTGCCCGACATCCTAACAAAACTTCCGGCAAAAACAACCAAAAAAATGAGGGTCAAGACAACCCACTGGAATTTCAAAAAACGGCTAGAAACTTGCATGCAGTAAAATTACGATAAATCGCTTTTCGGTTTTTCTATTTTTTGTGCTTATTGTATCTTTGTGCTTTAGATACAATATGGAATTTAACGCCCTTACCGCGATCTCCCCTATAGATGGTCGCTACCAATCCAAAACCGCTGCCTTACAAGCCTATTTTTCAGAATACGGACTCATCCGCTACCGCGTTTTGGTCGAGGTTGAATACCTCATTGCCCTCGTGGACAGCGGCATTTCCAATTTGTCTGACTTTCCGAAGGCACAGTTTCCGGCACTACGCGCTATTTACACCAACTTCTCACAAGCCGACGCGCTTTGGATCAAAGAAACAGAGCAAACCACCAACCACGACGTCAAGGCAGTTGAGTACTTCCTCAAAGAAAAAATGCAGGGCCTCGGCTTAGGCGCCT